>Ga0307508_10001261_pt1 | contig 28804 bp, 20 predicted proteins | sample 9_EM_MG_FD_203089 | JGI IMG/M metagenome (GOLD analysis project Ga0307508, IMG submission 203089) | Populus trichocarpa ectomycorrhiza microbial communities from riparian zone in the Pacific Northwest, United States - 9_EM | ecosystem: Host-associated > Plants > Roots > Unclassified | place...
CGCTGCTGCAGAAGCAGGCCGACTGCGTCTCGACCATGACCTACAACGAGTACTGGCAGGTGATCGACGGCGGCTACAAGCCGAGCCAGCTCGTCGTCTTCAAGTATGAGGACGAGGGCGTCGCGACGCTGGAGGACGGCCTCTGGGTGCTGGAGAAGAACCTGAAAGATCCGGTGTTCGTCGCCAAGATGGCGAAATTCGTCAAGGCCTCGATGAAGGGCTGGGACTATGCCAAGAGCCATCCCGATGAAGCCGTGAAGATCATCCTCGCCGGCGACACCACCGGCGCCAAGACCGAAAAGGACCAGAAGCGGATGATGGGCGAGATCGCCAAGCTGCTCGGCTCCGCCGAGGGCAAGCTCGACGTCAAGGATTACGATCGCACCGTGGCGACGCTGATGGCGGGCGGCTCGGATCCCGTCATCACCAAGAAGCCGGAGGGCGCCTACTCTGCCGCGGTCTACGACGCGATGAAGTGACTGGAGCCTAACAGCGGGCGGCCGGCGCAGTCCGGCCGCCCTCGAGGCCAACCAGTATCGCTATCGACAGTGGCCTGGACGACGTACAGATCACCGATCGGGAGCGGGCCGCCCCGGCGGTTAGTTTGAGGACGCGGCGACCCACGGCAACCCAAGGCCGGCATGCAGATTGCGGCGGACTCCGTTGACACCGCCGAGCGGCGACACGACATATCCTGTACCGTCGATCCAGCTCACTGCTCGGGAGCAAGATATGAAGGCGCCGCCACCCATCGACCCCGTTACCGCGCATTCTGACAGCGACGTTGTGCAGTGGCTGATAAACGACACGCGCGATCAGCGCTTCATTGACAATATTTTCGCTGAGCTGTGTATCCGGCTCCAGCGAGCGGGCGTTCCCGTCAAGCGGGCGACGCTTCATGTCCTGGTCAACCATCCGCAATGGCTTGGCGCCCGGATCATGTGGGCCGACGGGATGCGCGAAGCCGAGATTGCGAGGGTCGACTACGATGTCAGGGAGCGATCCGAATTCATTGGCAGTCCCGCCAACGAAATTCATGACGGTGCCACCGAGGTGCGCGAGAAACTCGAGCGCGACCCCGCGCTGGGCCGCAAGCACGCCGTCTATGACGAGATGCGGGCGAAAGGCCTGACCGACTATGTGGCGTGGCCGCTGTACCATACGCTCGGCAAGCGGCACCTCGTGACCTTTGCAACCGACCGGCGAGGGGGGTTCGACGACGCGCATATCGCCGGCCTGTTGAAAATGTTGCCGGCTCTGGCGCTGGTCAGCGAAATCCGTATCAAGAACCGGCTGGCGCGAACGTTGCTCGAAACCTATGTCGGGTCGCATGCCGGCGAACTCATTCTGGCCGGCGCCACCAGGCGCGGAAGCGGCACCACGGTACGCGCCGCCATCATGATCTGCGATCTGCGTGATTTTACCCGGATCTCCGACAACTGGCCGCGCGATGACGTGATTGATCTTCTGAACGGGTATTTCGACGCGATGTCGGAGCCGATTGCGCGACATGGTGGGGAAATACTGAAATTCATCGGCGACGGCCTGCTCGCCATTTTTCCGCTCAGCCAGCCACAGGCCTGCGCAAATCTGCTGCATGCCGTGACTGAGGCCCGTCAGGCCATGATTGCCCTGAACGAAAACAACGGCGGCAACGGTCGTGCGCCGCTGAATTACGGCATCGGCGTCCACGTCGGCGACGTCATGTACGGCAATATCGGGTCGCGCACCCGACTCGACTTCACCGTCATCGGTCCTGCGGTCAACATGGCTTCGCGTCTCGAAACACTCACCAAACAATTGGGCAGAACGGTGCTGCTGTCCCGCGCGTTCGCCGACTCTGTCGAAAGCGATTTCGATCTCGAACGCCTCGGCGAATATCCGGTACGCGGCTTCAACGAGCCAATCGAGCTGTTTGCGTATCACGGCTGAATGCCGATCTAGCGCCAGGTGCCAGCCACCCCGAAGCAAACTTCGCGATGATCACGGGCGGTTGGCGTTCATGGCGCAAGACAGGCATCCCGGTTTGGCTGAAGTCTCGTGGCTTCGTTCGCCGTGAAAAGCGCCGCCCAATTCGTTTCGAGAGCCATTGCGAGCACCCTGTGGCGCCGAGCATCGGCAGCGCCGGGGTGGCTGATGTTCGGAATGGCCGGGGGTCCGTGCGCCGCCCAGGACGGCCGGAAATCCGCATATCGTTTGTGGATTGCTGGTATTTTGCCAAGGTTCGATCGCGGATCGCCATTACCATGGTTCGATTCACGGAGAGAGCGCCATGACCCGAGCCCAGCGAAAGTCCTCGCCGACGGATGAATATGCGAGAAAGTTCGCGCAGGCGATCGCCAAGGGGCGACCACCCCCATTCAGCGAAGCCCTGGATCGCTACTGCGAACGCTATCCGGGCGAAATCTTTGCAGCCTTCGCCGGCGTGGCTCGACACATGCCTCCAGCCGGCAAGGATGAGGCTCTTGCTGTCGGTTATCTGTTTCTGCTGCAACGCCTGCTGGAGCAGCTGCGTTACCGCACCGATCGAGGCCATGAGGACGCGGCCAAGCTGATCGCGGATTTTCAGGCCGAAATCATCGCCCAGATCGAGGCTGGAAAAGCCGATGCGCGCCTGCTCGCATTCGTCGGAGGGGCCCTGCATCAGTCGAAAATTCCTGCCTCGCCGGAGTTCGCCGCAGCATCCGCCAAACACGCCGTCGATCGGAATCAGGACGCACCACTGCCGACCGACGTCCGCGCCGCTCTCGCCGGCATCGTTGAGGCCTGCGGCGGCGATCCGTTCCTCGCGGTCGGCGCGCTGACCGAAAGCAGCCACGCCCTGCCTGCGGAAGCCCGCGGCGCGCTGGCCGGCGCTTTGGCACTGGCGGGCGGTCCGGAAGGGCGTGGCGCGGCAGTCCTGTTCCTGCTTGACCCCGATTCGGTGGTGCGCCGCGCGGTCGCTGACGCCCTCGCGCAGGTGGCAACATCGCTGACGCCGACCGAGATGCGGCGGCTGATCGCGATGCGCAATTGGCGTCCCGAGAACGAGCGAGCCGAAGTGGACGCGATCATCCGCAAGGCGCGGGCGGAAGGGATCGGTTGCGACCCATGGGTGGCGGGCAGCATCGAGGCCATCGCTGCCACCGCGATCGATGGCGTCACCGCGCAAGCATTCCTGCTGGTATCGCCGGCCGGACGGAAGAAACAGCTCGCGTCGATCCTTATCAAGGGCGGGATTGCGGACGCCTTCAGCAGCGAGCCAGAATCACGTCGACAAATAGAAAGGAGCCTCGCCACGGCCGGAATGGGCTTGCCCAGGCTTGCCGTATCGCGTTCCTATCTCGATCGCACCGTGGCTGACCAACTGGCGCTCAGCATCGAGAAGGGGGAAGCACCGCCGTTCGGCTTGCTGCAGGTCGCCGAGATGATCGGCGGCGCCGATTGGCAACCCGCGCGCATGGCCTTCGGTGAAACGCTCGCCGAACTGCTGGCGGAGATCCCCAAGACCATGTACGAGGCTTCCGCGCTCACGTCGGTACTGCGGAAGAGCAACGAACTTGCCGCTCTCGAGGTCGTGGCTCAGTCCTGGTTCGAGGACGACCCCAAGATTGCAAGGGTGGTGGAGCAGGCACGTGGCGGCGATCGCGCGAAGCTCACGACTTTCCTGTTGCAGGGCCCGATGGCGCGGCATCGTGGCAAATGGGCTGAGCTGTTCTTGCGCACGGCGCTGTGGATGCATGAGGCGACAGAGCCGAACGATCTATGCTGGCGTGAACTCACGATCGTCGCAAAAGCGCTGGCCGATGGGCGGGACATGACCGAAATCGGATTGATGCGCGATATCGCGCTTCGGACGATCGCGGCGGTGGGAAGCCTGGAGCGACGCCCCCGCGCAGCATCTTCCGATCGGGCGTAGCGTCATAACGCGAGTTCTTGCGGGTTCGCCTTAGAAATCCGCGACCTTGCCGACGAAAGCCTTGGCGAAGCGGCCTGGAGAATAAGGCTTGGGGTCGACGATCGGGATAGCCCCGGTGGTGAGATCGGCGATCAGATGGCCCGCGCCGGGTCCGATGCCGAAGCCGTGGCCGCTGAACCCGGCGGCCAGGATCAGTCCGGGCAGCGCCGGCAACTCTCCGATCGCAGGAACACCGTCGGGCGTGGAATCGATATAGCCAGCCCAGGTCGCGGTCACCGTCGTTCTTCTCAATTCGGGCAGGAGACTGCGCGCGCGCTCGAGCGTGAGTTTGATGGTCGCTTGATCCGGGGCGGGATCGAGAATCCGCATGTGCTCCATCGGAGTGGGCTGGTCGAGCCGCCAGCGCCGCAGTGTTTCGTGGCCGGAGCGGAGGCCCTGGAGACCGCCAGGCAGCAGGCTGCGCCAACGCCGCGCGAACATCGGCAGGAATTGCGGCGCAAAGCGCAGCTGCTGCAAGGTCGGATCGATCCGGCCGCGTCCGCTGATCGCAAGCGTGTAGCCGCCGTCAGCACGCCCGGTGATGGAAACCTTTGCGGTATGCAGCGCAGCCGGCAAGCCCGCGGCGCCGGCGGAGACGGCAACGACGGAGGAGCGGATCGATACGATCGGAAGGCTGATGCCGAGCTGGCGGCAGAATGAGGACGTCCAGGCGCCCCCCGCCAGGATGGCGATCGGTGCGCGGATGGTGCCGTGTTCGGTGACGACGCCGCTGACGCAGCCCGCGGTTGTCTCCAGGCCGCGAACGGCGCACATCTGATGCACCGTTCCGCCTTGCTTGAGGATGGCGCGGGCCACTGCCGGGGCGGCATTGGCGGGGTTGGCGGTGCCGTCGCTCGGAGAAAAAACACCGCCCTTCCAGCTCTGTCCCGTGGCTGCGCCACGACGGGTGGCCTCGGTGCTATCAAGCATATGCGTGGTGACGCCTTGGGTCCTGGCGAAGTCGCGCCAGCGGGCCCAGCGCTGCAGTTCGGCTTCGTCGTTGCTGAGGTAGAACAGCCCGCAACGCGCAAAGCCGGTGTTCTCGCCACTTTGCGCCGCGAAACGTTCCCAGAGATCGAGGCTGCTGGTTGCGATCGGTAGCTCGCGGGCGTCCCGGTTCTGCTGGCGGCACCAGCCCCAGTTGCGGCTGGACTGCTCGGCGCCGATCAGCCCCTTCTCGACCAGGGCGACCTTGAGGCCGCGCAGCGACAGGTAATAGGCCGCGAAAACACCGACGATGCCGCCGCCGATCACCACCGCATCTGCGCTTGCGGGGATTTGCGGGGTGGTTTCGACACGCGCGAGCGGGGCGGGCATTGGGTCTCTCCGGCTTTCCCGGACGCTACGGCAAAAGCGAGCACGAACGGCGCCGGATTTGGCCGTTCGGCGGCATTTCATTCCGCGCGCCCCCGCGGCAGCGGCGTATTGTTTTACCTAGGAAAATTCGAGCATGGTTGGGCATACTGGAAGCATGAAAAGGTCTTGCATGGCGGGAGGCAGCATTTTCTACTGCTGGGCGCCGGCGCCTGCCACCCGTGCGATGGATTTGCCATGAAGCTCGATCGGATCGACATCAAGATCCTCCACGAACTGCAGAAGAACGGCCGTGTCACCAATGTCGAGCTCGCCGAACTGGTCAACCTCTCGCCGAGCCCCTGCCTGATGCGGGTGAAGAAGCTGCAGGCGGAGGGCTATATCGAGGGCTATTCGGCGCAGATCAACATCGGCAAGCTCGGCCAGACGCTGATCGTGTTTACCGAGGTGACGCTGAAGAACCACCGGCAGATCGATTTCGCCCGCTTCCTCGCCGCGGTCGAGAAGGTCGACCAGTTGATCGAATGCCACCTCGTCTCCGGCGGCTACGACTACATGATGAAATTCGTCACGGCAGGCATCGGCGAATACCAGACGATCATGGAACGCCTGACCGACATGGACATCGGCATTGACAAGTATTTCAGCTTCGTGGTGCTGAAATCGCCGATCGTCAAATCTTATTTGCCGCTGACCAGCCTGTTTCCGATGTGAGCGCAGATCCTATCGGCCGATCATCGCTGGCAATAGGCCCGGACCTGTTCGGGATCCTGGCGCAGCGTGTCGAGCCAGGTCGGATCGAGCTTCGGCACCGAAGACACCAGCAACTGCGTATAGGGGTGCTGGGGTGCCGCCAGCGTCGCGGGCGTGATCTCCTCGACTTTCCGTCCGCCGTACATCACGACGATCTCGTCGCAGATGGCTTCAACTACCGAAAGGTCGTGGCTGATGAAGATGTATGAGAGGCCGAGCTCACGCTGCAATTCCTTCAGCAGATCGATCACAGCAGTGGCCACGACCGCGTCGAGCGCCGAGGTGATCTCGTCGCAGACAATGAGCTTCGGGTCGGCGGCGAGTGCGCGCGCGAAATTCACCCGCTGTTTCTGTCCGCCAGACAGCTCGGCCGGACGGCGCTGGCGCAGCGCGCGCGGCAGGCGCACCATGTCGAGCAGCTGGTCGATGCGGGTGCTGCGCGCCTTGCGGCTCATGCCATGGTAGAAGGCGAGCGGGCGGTCGAGGATATCCTCGACCGACTTGGCCGGGTTCAGCGCCGTGTCGGCGTGCTGGAACACGATCTGCAATTCGCGCAGCTGATCGCGGGTGCGTTTGCGTGCGTTGCGGCCGAGTTCGTGTCCGTTGAAGACAATGCCGCCGGCGTGCGGCGAGAGAATCCCCGCGATGGCGCGCGCCAGCGTCGACTTGCCGCAGCCGGACTCGCCGATGATGCCGAGGTTGCGTCCCTGCGCCACCTTCAGGCTGACCGACTGCACCGCAACGATCAACGGCCTCCCGTCCTGCTGCAGCGGTCCGTAGCCGACCGTCAATTCGTGGACTTCGAGCATCGGCTTCAACCCCGGCGTCTCCATGACGGGCGCCACCACATGCGGACTCGGCGCGAAGGCGGCCAGCAGTTGTCGCGTGTAGGGGTGCTGCGCATGGTTGAGGATGTCGGCGGTGGTTCCCTCCTCCTGCACCTCGCCGCCTTTGAGCACGACGATTCGATCGGCGATCTGGGCTACGACGGCGAGATCGTGGGAGACATAGATGCCGGCGATGCGCTGCGCCCCGATGACGGCCTTGAAGGCGCGCAACACCTCCACTTGCGTGGTGACGTCGAGCGCTGTGGTCGGTTCGTCGAAGATGAGCACTTTCGGGTCGCCGATCAGAGCCATGGCGGCGGCGAGCCGCTGCAACTGGCCGCCGGAAACCTGGTGGGGATAGCGATCGCCGATCGTCTCCGGATCGGGCAGCGACAGCGCGCGGAACAGTGCGACCGCCTTGGCGCGGGCCTCGGCCGGCGGCATCAATTGGTGGATGCGGACCACCTCGATCACTTGATCCATGATCCTGATGGCCGGATTGAATGCGGCGGCGGCGCTCTGCGGCACATAGGCGATCTTGGCGCCGCGCACGGCAGCTTTTTCGGTCTCGGACATGGCCACGATGTCGGCGCCGTCGACCCAGACCGCGCCGCCGGAGATGGTGCAGCCGGATCGGGCGTAGCCCAGCAGCGTCATGGCGATCGTGGTCTTGCCCGAGCCGCTCTCGCCGATCAGCGCGACAATCTCGCCCACGGCGATGTCGAGGCTGACCCCTCTGATGATCTCCACCTTGCGGCCGGAATCGGTGGTGGCCTCGACCTTCAGATCGCGGATTTGAACCAGGCTCTCCCTCATGCCGCGCCCCGGTCGCGAATCTTGGTCGGCAGGTTGTCGATCAGGAGGTTGACACTGATGGTCAGGCTGGCGATGGCGAGCGACGGAAAGATCACCGCCGGTGCGCCAAACGCCAGGCCGCCGATGTTCTCGTGCACCAGCGCGCCCCAGTCGGCGTAAGGCGGCTGGACGCCGAGCCCGAGGAAGGAAAGGCCGGACAGCAGCAGCACGATGAAGACGAAGCGCAGGCCCAGATCGGCCAGCACCGGGCCGACGATATTGGGCAGGATCTCGGCGCGGATCAGGTAGCCGAGACTTTCGCCTCTGACACGGGCCACCATCACGAAGTCCATGGTGTTGATGTTGACCGCGAGCGCGCGGGCGAAGCGATAGGCCCCGGGAATATAGATCACCGACAGGGTGATGATCAGGACCGGTATCGACGAGCCGACGGCGGCGACCACGACCAGGCTGAAAAGCTTGCTCGGAATCGAGCTCATGGCGTCGAGAAATCGGCTGAGGATGGTATCCGGCAGGCCGCCGGTGATCGCAGCAATCATCCCCAGCGTGACGCCACAGATGCAGGCGATGGCAACGGCGGCGAGCGAGATGCCGACCGTGTAGCGCGCGCCCATCAGGATGCGGGAGAACACGTCGCGGCCGAGATAGTCGGAGCCAAGCCAGAGCTCGCGGCTGATGGGTCCGAAATAGTCGGCGTCGACGATCTCGCCGACCGAATAGGGAACAAGACGCGGTGCAAACAGCGCGACGGCCCCCCAGAACAGCACGACCGCCGCAGCAGTGAGGCCCACCGGACTGATGCGATAGCCGAAGCGGGCGCCGAAGGCGGTCGAGGAAGCCGGCTTCGTCATCGCAGCCTCGGATTGGCGAGGATGGCGATGATGTCGGCGACCGTGATCAGCGCCAGATAGCCGAGGCAGAAGATGATGGCGCAGGTCTGGATCAGCGGCAGATCGCGGGTGGCCACCGCATCGACCATCAGCTTGGCGATGCCGGGATAGTTGAAGATGGTCTCGACGATAATGACGCCGCCAAGCAGATAGGAGAGCGACAGCGCCACGGCGTTGACGATCGGGCCGAGCGCGTTAGGCAATGCGTGCCGGAGCACGATCCGCGGGCGCGAGGCGCCTTTCAGCAGCGCCATCTCGATGTAGGGCGTATCAAGAGTTTCGACCACCGCCGCCCGGCTCATGCGGATCATCTGCGCCGACACCACGACCGTGAGGGTCACGACCGGCATCGCGTAGGCGCGGAGCAGGTCGGAGAAGGATTTGATCTGATTGGTGAAGGAAATTGCCGGCAGCCAATTGAGGTAGACCGCAAACAGCAGTACCGCCAACGTCGCGACCATGAACTCGGGGACCGAGACGGCGCCGATGGTGACGATGGTCAAGCCCCGGTCGTACAGCGTGCCGCGCAGCATCGCCGCGGTGACGCCGAGCGTCAGCGCAAGCGGCACCGAGATGAGGGCGGTGATCCCGGCGAGCTTGAGCGTGTTGACGAGGCGGCCGCCGATGAGCTGGGCGACCGGCAGGTTATTGGCGTAGGAGATGCCGAGGTCGCCATGCAGGAGGCCATTGATCCAGCGCAGGAAGCGGAAGATTGCGGGATCGTTCAGATGCATGGCCTTGCGCAGGCCCTCGACCGCCTCCGGCGTCGCCGCCTGGCCGAGCAGCATCGAGGCCGTGTCTCCCGGCAGCAGCGCGGTTGCGAAAAACACCGCGAAGGACACGATGATCAGAGTGATCAGTGCGATGAGCAGCCTAGTCAGGACAAGTCTGGAGACCCGCGTGCTCACACCTGCGCTCATGGCGGCATTCGGCCCGGTTGATCAGAGATCGGCCGCCGCAGCGCTCGGGCTAACTCCATCCGCCAACCCGTTTGTCGCATCATGGGGGCTCTCTCGTATCAGGCCTCGAGCCAGACGTATTCGGCGAAGGCATAGCCCATCATGCCGCCGAGCGGGTTGGCCTCCAGGCCCTTCAGCTTGGAGCTGATCGCATCGACGTTGGAAATATAGGCGGGAATGATGGTGCCGGCTTCCTCCGCGATCATGATCTGCATCTCGTTGTAGATCTGCTTGCGCTTGGCCTGGTCCAGGAGGCCGCGCGCTTCGACCATCATCTTGTCGAACTTCTCCGACTTGAACTGGCTCTCGTTCCAGGGCGCTTCGGACGCGTACAGCAGCGAGAACAGGATATCGGGCGTCGGGCGCGGATTGATGTTGCCGAAGTGGATCGGCGCCTTCAGCCAGTAATTGCTCCAGTAGCCGTCGGAGGGAACACGCTGGACATCCAGCTTCATGCCGATCTCGGCTGCTGCCGCCTGGATGATGACGGCCATGTCGATCGAGGATCCGGCAGCTTCCGAGGCCACGACGGGAATCGCCTGGCCGAGTACGCCCGCCTTCTGAAACAGAAACTTGGCCTTCTCCGGATCGAACGCCTTCGGCTTCAGCTCGGCATTGTGGAACGGGTTGGCCGGCGACACCGGCTGGTCGTTGCCGACGATGCCGAGGCCGCGCAGCGCCGACTTTACGATCTGCTCGCGGTTGACGATATATTTCATGCCGTCGACGAAGTCTTTCTTGTTGCCCGGGACCATGTCCAGGCGAATATTCAGATCGGTGTAGTTGCCCGACGTGGTCTTCGACAGCGCAAAACCCTCCTTGCCTTCGATCAACCGGATGGAGCGCGGGTTGATGGCGGCGGCGAGCTGGATATCGCCTGACAGCAGCGCGTTGACCCGCGCATTGTCTTCCGTGATGGCGATGAACTCGAACGAATCGAGGTTCGGGCCAGCCTTCCAGTAGTTCTTGTTGCGCAGGCCGACGGAGCGGACGCCGGGCTCGAACACTTCACGTACGAAGGCGCCGGTGCCGTTGCCCTTGGAGAAGTCGGTGGTGCCGTCGGCCACGATCATGAAATGATGCAAGGCGAGGATTGTCGGCAGGTCGGCGTTGGGGCTCGCCAACGCGATCTCGACGGTCGCCTTGTCGACGGCCTTGAAGCCGGTCATCTGCGCGGCGATCTTGGCGACCTTCGAGCCCACGGCGCCGTCGAGATGCCGCTTCAGCGAGAAGATGACGTCGTCGGCGGTCAGCGGCTTGCCGTCGTGGAAGGTCACGCCGGTCCTGAGCTTCACCGTCCAGGTCTGCGCATCCTGCGATTCGATCGACTCCGCCAGCTCCATCTGCGGTGCGCCGGATTTATCGAGGGTCGTGAGGCGATTGTAGAACGAGCAGCAGCGGACATAGTCGGTCGAGAGCGATGCCTTGGCCGGATCGAGCGTGTCGGCGGTCGAGGTTGACCAGCCCGCCGCTTTCAGGGCGCCGCCCTTGACCGGAGTGGCTGCGATCGCACGCTCTGCGCGGCCGAGAATGGCGCTGCCCGCTGCGAGGGCTATGCCATTGGCCAGCATCATCTTCAGGACATCGCGACGGGACGCCCCGCGGCGGATCGCGGCTTCAACCTTCGCGTCATCGGTCGGACCCCAGTTGGCAAGCAGATCGCTCATCTCATCGTCCTCTCGTTGCGTCCAGGCGAATTCGCTAGTGCGGCGCATCCGTCATGAGGCGGCGCGCCTGGTCTCGACATCCACGGCGTCGGCAAGCTGCGCCAAGGTATGGAAATGGAAATCCGGCGCCGTGAACTCGGCCGGTTCGATGGTGCCGCCATAGCCTTGCTGGGCGTGGCGTCGCTCGATCCAGCAATTGGTCAGCCCGAGTTTTCGCGATATGCCGATGTCGTGATACTGGCTCTGCGCCACATGCAAGATGTCGGACTTGGAGCCGCCGTCGCGGACGACGAAATCGAATACCTGCTGGAAGAAGGCGGGGTCCGGCTTCTCGGTCGCGGTATCGTCGACGGTGAAGGTTGCGTAGAACGGCATGCCCAGTTCGCGCTCGAAATGATCGAGCGCCCAGCGCCGGGCATTGGTCATCGCGATGAGCTTGGTGTGTTTGCCGAGGCGGGCGAGTGCCGCGGCACTGTCGGGAAAGCCCTGCCAGGTCTTGGCCGAGTCCCGGAGGCGTTCGCCGAAGGCTTGACCGGCCGGCAGACCGAGCTTTGGTGCGATGGCGGCATAGACCCGCACGAGATCGTCGGGGAAGAGGCCGGCGTCGGCAGAATATCGTGCTGCACGATAAAGGCTGAGCGCCTGTTCTCCGTCCACCGTTCCGCCGGCCTCGGCGGCGATCTCGGCCAGACAAGCCGTGAGCCCGCCCTCGAAGTCGATCAGCGTGCCGACGACGTCGAAGGTCAGGTATTTGAAATGCCCGATGCTTTGCTTCAACGTCCTGTCCTCGCACTTCGGCCGATCCGGTCAGGAATGAACCCCAGCCCTTCTCGCCATCAGTTTCGCGGAGGATTTCGGCGGAAAGTGTCCGAAAGCGACCCGTGCCGCGGCACAAAATTGCGAATAGGCGGGGCCGGCGCTATTTCAGAGCTGCTTCCTAGCCGCTTCTCTCGGCATGCCTCTTTTCAGGGCAAGGCTTTTCAGGACATGGCTTGTCAGGACATGGCTTGGCGGACGTCCGGATCCGACAAGGTCTGGTCCAGCGTGCGCGCGGTGCGTTCGATGATGGCATCGATATCGGCGTCGCTGCAGCACAGCGGTGGGGCGTAGCCAAGCACGCCGGTCGGGAAGGCGCGGATCACGAGCCCGTTGCTCCAGGCCCGATCGAAGATGCGGCGCGCCGGCTCTGCGGCTGCGGGCAACGGCGTCTTGCGCGCCTTGTCGACGACGAGCTCGACGGCGGCCAGCATGCCGCGCCCGCGCACGTCGCCGACCAGCGGATGGTCTTTCAGCGACCGCAAGCCTGCCATCAGCCGCGCGCCGGCCCTGAGGCCGTTCTCCAGCAGGCCGTTCTCGTAGAGCCGCAGCACCGCGAGCCCGACCGCCGCGCTGACGGGATGGGCCGAATAGGTGTAGCCGTGGCCGACCGCGGACAGGCCGGCACCGTCGGCGATGGTGTCGTACACATGATCCGACATCAGCACGGCGCCCATGGGGACGTAGCCCGAGGTCAGTCCCTTGGCCAGGGTCATGAAATCAGGGACGATGTCGTCGTCCGCGCAGGCGAACAGCGGTCCGGTGCGGCCAAAGCCGGTGATGACCTCGTCGGCGACGAACAGAATGCCGTGCGCGCGACAACGGTCGCGCATCGCTTTCATCCAGCCCGGCGGCGGCACCAGCACGCCGCCCGAGCCTTGGATCGGCTCAGCATAAAAGGCGGCGACCCGCTCAGTGCCGCCGATCTCGGCGATCCTGGCCTCGAGCGCGGCAAGCGAGGCGGCGATGATGGCATCCGCATCGGGGCCGGCGGGATTGCGGTAGGCATAGTGCGAGGGGATCTTGTGCTGCCAGTCGAGCGGCACGCCGAAATTGGTGTGGAACGCCGGCAGCGCGGTCAGGCCGGCGCCGACCGTCGAGGAGCCGTGATAGCCCTGTTCCAGCGAGATGAACTGGTCGCGGTGCGGCTTGCCCTTGGCGTGCCAGTAATAACGGATGAAGCGGACGGTGCTGTCGATGGCGTCGGAGCCGCCAAGGGTAAAGTAGACATGGTTGAGATCGCCGGGGGCGCGCTCGGCCAATTCGGCCGCGAGCCGGATGGCAGGCTCGGAGCCGAGACTGAAGTAGCCGGTGGCGTAGGGCAGTTCGCGCATCTGGTGTGCGGCTGCCTCGACGATGCTCTCGTGCCCGTAGCCGGCATTGACACACCAGAGCCCGGCAAAACCGTCGATCAGCTGGTGGCCCGACGCATCGGTGACTGTGGCGCCGGCCGCCGATCTCAGCACCCGAACACCCGCCGCCTCGTGGCCGCGATAGGAGGCAACCGGATGCACCAGATGGGCGCGGTCGAGTTCGACGAGCGAATTGCTGAGCATGGCCTTCTCCGATTTAACCGAATGCCTGATTGGCGAGTGCGAAGGTGAGAACGGAACGTTCTGCCGGCGCGGCGACGATGGGCCGGTGCATGGCGAAGCCGCCGCCGACATGGGAAAGGCCGATGTCCGCAAGCCATGGACCGAGTCCGGTCCTCGCATCGGTGTCGATGCGCACGAACGCGCCGGAGCGTGCAGCAAGGAAGTGCGACACCAGAGTCCTGGCGTCATCACGGTTCGCGGCAACGACCGGGCCGATCACCTCGCCGCGACCGAACGGACGGAGCGCCGAAAAGCCAACGGGCCGGCCAACGCGTTCGAGCACGGCAAGGCTGCCCACACTGGCGAGATGAGACATCAGGCTGCCTCGATCCGCGCCATAGGCCGCCCGGTCGAGCTCGATGATCGCCGCAATGTCGTCGGGCCGCGCCGCACGAACGCCGGCAGGAACGGCGACGGATTCCGCGACGTGCCCCTGATGCTGGACGACGGCGCCGCTCATGCGAAAGCCAAGCTTCTCATAAAGCGGCATGCCGCTCTCGGTTGCGACCAGCCGCAGCGAGCGATCTCCGGCCAGCGCCAGCACCTCGTCCATGAGCTTCCGCCCCAGTCCGCGCCCGCGCACTGAGGCATCGACGATCACCATGTTGATGGTGGCGGCATCGCTGCCATAAGGTGTCAGCAGAGCCGTGCCGATGACGCGGCTTCCTTGGTCCGAGACCGCAGCGCATCCCTTGCTCAAGGCCAGCGCCATCCGCCAGTCCTCGAGACGGTGCGGCCAGTCGGCCTGTTGCGACAATCGGACGGCTCCCGCCAGATGGTCCGGGCCGAAGGCGACAAGCGTCGCGTCCGAAGTCATGAACAGCTCTCCTTCTGCTGTGAAGTTTTAGGGAGCCGTTCCCGGCAGATCGTCTGAAGGCCCGCCCGCCGACGACATCTTCCACCGTAACATCGGAGCAAAGCGCATCTTATGCCGGCGCATCTGCCTATCATCGAAGCCGACTCCAAGCGCCACCGCGGCCGGATGAGGACCATGAGCAGTTTCCGCCCCAAATACGTGACCTTCGACTGCTACGGCACACTGACCAACTTCGAGATGGCCGAGGCTGCGCGTGACCTTTACGGCGCGATCCTTCCCGAGGCCGCGATGGTCGAGTTCATCCGGATCTTCGCGGCCTATCGGCTCGACGAGGTTCTGGGCGACTGGAAGCCCTATGCGGAGGTCATTCGCAACGCGCTGGAGCGGAGCTGCAGGAAGACCGGCGTTGCCTTCAAGGACGCGCACGCCGAGATGATCTATCAGCGCGTGCCGACCTGGGGGCCGCACCCGGATGTTCCGGCGGGGCTCGCCAAGGTGGCGAAGGAAATTCCGCTCGTCATTCTGTCCAATGCGATGACGGCGCAGATCCCCTCAAACGTGGACAAGCTCGGCGCGCCCTTCCATGCGGTCTTCACCGCCGAGCAGGCGAACGCCTACAAGCCGCGCATGCGGGCATTCGAATATATGTTCGACATGCTCGGTTGCGGTCCGGAACACGTGACGCATTGTTCGTCGTCGTTTCGCTACGACCTCATGACCGCTCATGATCTCGGCATCGCCAGCAAGGTCTGGGTCAATCGCCGTCACGAGCCCGCCAATCCCTATTACGGCTATGTCGAGATCAAGGATATTTCCGGCCTGCCGGGCGTGTTCGGCCTCTGAGGGAAAGAATCTCCCCGATGAAATACGTCTCCTATTGGCGCGACACCGCCACGGCCTTTTCCGGCGGCGCGCAAGGCCCCGTTGAAGGGCACTGCGATGTCGCGGTGATCGGCGGCGGCTTCACCGGCCTCGGCGCCGCGCTGCAGTGCGCCAGGATGGGCGCCAAGGTGGTCGTGCTGGAGGCGGATCGGGTCGGCTCGGGCGCCTCGGGCCGCAATGGCGGGCACCTCAACAATGGCCTTGCCCACAGCTATCTGGACGCGAAGGCGGCACTGGGACAGCAGCGGGCGATCGCCCTCTACAAGGCGATCGATGCATCGATCGAGACGCTGGAGACACTGATCGCGGAAGAGCGGATCGCGTGCGACTTCCGTCGCGCCGGCAAGCTGAAGCTTGCCTCCAAGCCCGCACATTTCGAGGCGATCGCGCGCAATTTCGCGGCGGTGAACCGCGAGGTCGATCCCGACACGGCACTGCTTTCGGCCGCAGACCTGACGGCGGAAATCGGTTCGCCGTTCTTCGGCGCCATGCTCTCCAAAAAAAGCGCCATGATGCATATGGGCCGCTTTGCAGCCGGCCTGGCAGTGGCCGCGGCGCGGCGCGGCGCGGTCATCTTCGAAGACGCGGCGGTGACCGAGCAGACCCGCGAGGGCGCGCGCCACCGGCTGACGACCGCCCGCGGCGCGCTGACCGCCGACCGCGTGCTGCTCGCCACCGGCGCCTACACCACGCCCAATTTCGGCTATTTTCGCCGGCGCATCATTCCCGTCGGTAGCTTCATCATCGCCACGCGGCCGTTGACCGACGCTGAGGTGGCGTCCGTCATGCCGGGCAACCGCACCTGCGTCACCTCGATGAACATCGGCAACTATTTTCGGCTCTCGCCTGACCAGCGCCTGATCTTCGGCGGACGCGCGCGCTTCTCGGCCACGTCCGACCAGCGGTCGGATGCCAAGAGTGCCGTCATCCTGAAGCAGAGCCTCGCCCGAATCTTCCCGCAGCTTGCCGGCGTCGAGATCGACTATTGCTGGGGCGGCCTGGTCGATTTGACCGGGGATCGCTATCCGCGCGCCGGCTGTCACGACGGCATCTGGTACGCGATGGGCTATTCCGGCCATGGCGCGCAGCTCTCGACCCATCTCGGGATGATCATCGCCGACGCCATGCTCGGTCGCGCCGACCGCAACCCGATGCAGGGCGTCGACTGGCCCGCCGTCCCCGGCCATTTCGGCAAGCCCTGGTTCCTGCCCTTCGTGGGCGCGTATTACGGAATGCTGGATCGGATCCGCTGACGGGTGCAGCGAAGCCGTGCGCGCCAGCGGCACATGCACATCTGTCGGTGGTCGAGTTGCATGAAAGCGGCGAGGTCATACCAACGACCTCGGCTCATGACTCGTCATGCCCGCGCTTGTCGCGGGCATGGAATGCGGCTTGCGCTATGTCCGCCTTGCCCCGATCGCGACCAAGCTTTGCGTTGCAGCAACATATCGCGATGTGCCCACATCAGAGGTTGCAATCTTTAGGCGAGTAGTCTGCGTTCTCTTGGCACAATGTCGATGGCGGTCATTGGCAGAAATCTTTTTGACGCCCAGTGGCCAAGTTCGCAAGTTTCGGCTAAGGTAACCAAGTGTGGTCACGTGGATGGATTGGGGCGGCATGCCCGTCCTGTGGAGGACATAGTCATGAGATTGTCGTCAAGCGTTGTCGCGCCCTCAGCCGCTGCTGTGTTGGCAACTGTCTTGCTGTGCGGCCCGGCAGCGTCGGAAACCGCGAGAGGCTCCGTCACCCCGCTTCCCGGCGTCACGGTCGTTGCGCCGACGCAGGTGGCAAGGCCACATAGACCGAAGCAGGTGGCGAACACGATGATCTATCGCCAGACATCAATTGGTCAAACGCCATCGGCTGCGCCGGATTCAGTACAAGGGAAGATTGCCAGGCTGGAGAAAGCCAGCAGCAGCTGCAACGGTGGTTGCGAAACAAGCTTCAAGTCCGGCAAAGCCCCGTGGGTTGGATGCAGCCTGACGGGCCCGGAATTTACAAATTTCTCGACAACGTGCGCAGACACACTCACCTACAAGGACTACGCAGACTGCCATGACACCAAAGCGTTCTTGGGCTGGGACCGAAAAACAATCTGGTGGCATTGTACCAGCTTGCTCGCCGGCGGGAAGTTTAAGGTCGCCGAACTCACGCGATCAAGACATGCACGCTAGTCCATACCTGCCGCAGGCTTTCTGTTCAGGTTGAACTTAGGCTCCGATGTTGGCCTACGCTTGCCGCAGGTCGCCGAGCTTTGCTCGTCAGTTGCTGGGCGGTTTCACAAATGAGAATTACGGTGACAGTGCACTTAACTCGACAATTAAGTGGACTGTCACCGTAATACTGTCACCGTAATCCCGAGCAGCTGGCTGGCATCCTGGCACGTGGAAGAAACCGGTCTCTACGGCAGCCAGCTTTGATCCGCAATATTACCAACCATCGTAACCGTCATCATCCCAGCCGCGGCCCCTATCCCAGCCACGGTAGTAACAGCACCGTGGAGGCGGCGGAGGCGGAGCCCAGTCTTGACGGCAGCAGCCACCTCTACCGTAACCGCCGTAACCATAACCGCCATAACCATAACCGCCCCAAGGAGCACCGCCGCCCCATGCGCCGCTGCCGGAGCCACCAGCACCAACTAGCACAGCACCGATGAGCGCAGGAGCGAGGAAGCCAAATGCTTCGGCTTTGGTGGGAATAGCGGTAGCAGCAAGTGGGATAGCTGCTGTGAGCACGACGGCAATTTTGCTTAATTTCCGCTTCATGACACGTCCCTCTGTTTGGCGGTGAACCCGCACTTGAATTGTAGTTTGTGAACTTGGACGTCAAACAAGGCACGAGCCGGGATTTGCAACCAGCCGTCTCGCGATATCTCGCGACATGGTGAATCCGAGGGCCGTCGTGAGTTCGTAGTTGCGTCGGGGTCGTCGACTACGGGGCAGTCGCAACCGGGTTGAGCCGACGGCATGAAATTACGGTGACAGTGCACTTATTCGCTGCGCCATCGAGAAATTCAGTGCACTGTCATCGCAATTCCGTGATAGGCAGAGTTGAGCGCAGCGATAACAACAATAGCGGCGGGAGGGCTCCTGCGCGGCGCGCGCGCCGGAGGACAACATGAAAATTGAACAGATCAAGGTCAATTTCGTCCGTCTGCCGCTCGAAGAGCCGCTGGTCGGCGCACCCTACATGCCCGGTATGCTGCGCGAATTCTTCACGGTTCAGCTGCGGACCGGCGATGGCATCGAAGGCATCGGCGTCACCGGGTTCGGCGGCAAGATGGTGCGCGCGCTCAAGGCCGCGATCGAGGATTTTGGCGAACTGATCAGGGGCTGTGATCCGCTCCGCACCGAACAGATCACAGCCAAGCTGCGCGACGCGTCGGCCTCATGCGGCCGCGGCGGCATCGTGGACCTGGCGATGTCGGCGATCGATACGGCGTTGTGGGATATCCGCGGCAAAGCCTTCGGTGTTCCGTTGGCGCGGCTATTGGGCGGCTTGCGCGACAAGGTGCCGGCTTATGCCAGCGGCGCACTGACGCGCACCACGCCGACCGACAAGCTCGAACGCGCTGCCTCGGCGCTGGTCGAAAAGGGCTATTCCCGGATCAAGACCCAAATGGCGGTGGAAGGGTTGACGCCAAATCAGGAATTCGAGCGCATTCGCCTGATCCGCGACGCGGTCGGGCCGGATGTCAACTTGATGGTGGATATCAATCAGCGCTGGAGCGTCGCCGAAGCGATTTCGATCGGTCGCCGCGTCGAGGAGCTGGGCCTCGGCTGGCTGGAAGACCCGACCCGATGCGATGACTACCAGGGGCACGCCGAGATCGCCGCGGCGTTGACGACGCCGATCTGCGCCGGCGAATATCTCTGGGGCATCGAGCCACATCGGCAGGCGATGGCGCACCACGCCGTCGACATCACCATGATCGATTTGCTGCGGGTCGGCGGCGTGACGCAATGGATGAAGGTGGCCGGCATGGCGGAGGCCTTCAACAAGCCCGTGGCCAGCCATTTGCTGCCGGAAATCCACGTGCACCTGGTCGCCGCCATACCGAACGGGCTGGTCGTCGAATACATGCCGTGGACCTGGCGCCTGTTCGACAATCCGCCGATGCCGATCAACGGCGAAATCACCGTGCCAACCGGACCCGGCCTCGGGCTGAAATTCGCGCCCGATTTGTTCGAGAAATATGGAGTCAGCTAACCGACTTGCTCCGAACTCCGCTCAATGTGTTCTCCTCCTCCGGGCGCGGAACTCAAAAAAGCCGCACGGATTTGACAGGAACCGGAGAATGAAAATGTCCGGCCTGGCACTCGGCTTGGCGGCGCTCGTGCTCGGGTGGATGAGCCCGCCCGCACTGGCGCAAAAGCGCGTCGCCCTGCTGGTCGGCAACAATGCCTACCAGAACGTGCCGGTGCTGAAGACGGCCATCAACGACGCGCATGCGCTGGCCGACGCGCTGCAGAAGCTGAATTTTTCAGTGATCGTTGCCGAAAACCAGTCGCGCCGCGCCATGAGCGAGGCGCTGCTGGCGTTCGACAAGGCGATCGAGCCGGGCGATGTGGCCGTGTTCTTCTTCGCCGGCCACGGCTTCGAGATCCGCGGCGAAAACTTCCTGGTGCCGACCGACACGCCTGCGATCGGCGAAGGCCAGGAGGAACTGCTCCGCGACGCCGCATATCCGGCAGCGCGCATCGTCGAGCGCCTGCAGGCGCGCGGCGCCCGTACCACGATCCTGGTGCTCGACGCCTGCCGCGACAACCCGTTCGAGCGGCCGGGCGGCCGCGGCCTCAAGGGGGCCGGCGGGCTTGCGCCGATGACGCCGGCCGAAGGCGTGTTCATCCTGTTTTCCGCCGGCGCCAAGCAACTGGCGCTCGACAGATTGTCGGGGCGAGACGGCGACCCCAATTCCGTGTTCAGCCGCAACCTGATCCGCGAATTGCAGGAGCCGGGGCTGACATTGGTGCAGATCGCCAAGCGCACCCAGATCGACGTCAAGCAGATGGCGGCGACCGTCGGCCGCGATCAGACCCCCGCCTATTACGACCAGATCATCGGCGAAATCGTCTTGAACGGTCTCGCCAACCGCACCGCGACGGCCGCGCCGCCGCCGGTTCAGGCCGCAGCACTTCCCTCCGCCATCGCCAAGCGGCCCGAGGGGCTCACCACCAGCGCGCCGCCGCCGAGCGAGGCACTGGCACAGCTCGAGGCGCTGGCGGCGGCCGAGAATTGGCATGAGCTTGGCCAGCACCTCACCGAGGTGAAGCCGACCGAGCGCGACGACCGCTGGAATGCGTTGGTCGAGCAGGCCGCGCTCGGCGAGCTGACCCCGCTCGCCGCGTCGTCGAGCGGATCACCCGACGAGCGCCTGACGGCGATCGAACGCTATTATCCGGCATATCCGTCGCTGCGCGGTTCGCAAAAATTCGCAGCGCTGCGATCGACCGTCGGACTCGACGCCTTTGGTCGCTGCTTCGACGAAGCCCAGCAGGGGCCTGAACTGCAGAAATGCCGCGATCGGCTCGATCGCTTCGTGCATACGCCGCCGATGAGCGCAAAGCTGGCGAGCGACGCCGGCACGCTGGTCGTCCACAAGCTCAACCATGGCAACGCGGCGCCGTTCTTCGCAATGGCGTTCGAAGCGCCGCACGGCGACATCGTCTGCACCGCACCGGAGCTTGCGACCGCCGTCATCGCCGGGCTCGACTGGCCGGGCGATGCGCTCGAGGCCAAGTCGGCGCTCGTGCTCGCCGACAAATGCTGGGCGAGCCTGCAGACCGAGATCGTGGCCGAAGTCGCGCGCGAGACACCCGACAGCTACTATGCGCACAACAGCTGTCCGATGCTCATGAAGCACAACGCGGCGCCCGCGCTGCGCGCGGCGCACTGTCGCGCGCCCGCGCGATAGCCGGCCGTGACGGGATTGCACGGCTGTCGATCGCAAATACCCAACTCAAATAGTCGCAGGTCCGCAAGGCGGGATCGCGATCCGCCGTTTTGGCGGCGGCCGAGGGAAAGACCGTCGACTCAGGCAGCCTTGGGGGCGCTTCGCAGGATTGTCATCAGGTCCGAGATTTTGAGCGGCTTGGTGAGGATGTGATCGAAGCCAGCCAGTCTCATATTGCGCATGTTGACCGGCATGGCGTCGGCTGTCAGCGCGATGACCGGAATTTTCGCGGTTCGAGCATCCTTGCGAAGCCCGCTCAAAACGTCGAAGCCTTTGCCATCGGGCAGGTGGATGTCGGTGATGACCAGATCAGGACTCAGCGACCGCGCCAATTTGAGTCCTTCCTCAACCGTTTGTGCATCGATGAATCTGGTGTTGTTCAAATCTTCAATAATGGCGCGCATCAGCTCGATATTTGGAATCTTGTCCTCGATGTAAAGGATCCTGAGCCGTGGGTCAGTTGGCGCATCGCACAGAGACGGAACACGGACTCTCCTCACGGCTGTCTCGTTCGCCGCCGGCAGTTCGACCCAGAACTTGCTTCCTTGTCCGGCGGAGCTTTCGAAGCCGATCCTGCCGTCCATCGCCTGCACCAGCCTGCGGCTGATCGTCAGTCCGATGCCAGCCCCGCCCTCCTGCGTGAGCTCGACGCCAAGGCGATTGAATGGCTCGAATATTTCATGGTGGCGCTCGGCGGGAATCCCTTTTCCGGTATCTCTGACAATGAACCGCACGACGTCGTCGTAGGGAACAGCGGTCAGCAAGACCCAGCCGCCGTCGTTGTTGTATTTGATCGCATTGCTTCCAAGGTTGAGCAGCACCTGAATCAGCCGTCCCCGGTCGGCAACAATGGAGGGCAGGTTGCCCGAGGTGTCGGCCGTGAATATCAAGCCCTTCTTCCTTGCCGAGACTTCCAGCGTGCTGCTCACCTCGGTCATGACCTCCAGACAATCCAGAACCTCGCAGTTGACGTTGACGTGGCCGGATTCGAAGCTCGCCATGTCCAGCACATCGTCGATGATTTTGCCAAGCTGCTCGCTCGATTCCATGATGTTCTCCTTGTAGCGAAGGCGTTTTTCGCGATCGAGATTGTTGTCAGGTTGGCACAGCAATTGGGCAAAACCCGAGATGGCGTGCAGCGGAGTCCGCAGCTCATGGCTCATCGACGCCAGGAATTCCGATTTGGCGCGGCTCGCCTTGTCGGCGATTTGCTTTGCGGCGATCATATTCTGGGTCGCCAATTCGCCCTGCTCGCGTTCGGTCGCGCGCTCCTGGATCAATTCCGAAGCCTTCACGAGCGCCTGGGCCACGTCGTCCACTTCGGCGATTTCGTTCGGTGGAATTGACAGTCGCCGAGGCGTGCCGAGCGCAAGGGCGGGAGCGTGCAGCGACCGGATCGACCGGCTGATCCGCATGCCAATGGTCCGTGCCATCCAGATGCTGAGCGCCAGCAACGTCAGGGTCACAGCGGCATTGGAGCCGAGCGAGCGCCATAGATTTCCGGTCAGCGTGGTCTTCGGAATGCCGATGGCGACGGCCCACCCCGATCGCGGCGATCGATTGAAGGCGCTCAACATCGGAATTCCTTCAAGCGAAACCGTCTCTTTGACGCCCTCGGAGAGGGCGGCCGACCTCTGCAGAAAGCTCGCCGAACCCCTTCCGCCGACGTATCTTTCGGCGAGGTGGGTTCGGGCGGCGATCGTGCCGCTTCCGTCCAGAATGGCAGCGATCCAGTCAGGCGGAAGGTTCTGCCGGCGCAGGATATCGCTAAGCCGCCCGGCATTGATGCCCATGGCGAGGGAATAGACGACCTTCCCGTTGGAGAAGACGGGCACTTCCAGGGTGATCGCCGGTTGCCCGATATCCGGAGCGGCAAAGATGTCGGAGATCACCGGTTGGCCGTTCTCGAACACCAGCTGCGTCTTGGCGGACGGCGGCACTTGAGGCCGCGCCACCTCAGACGGCTTGAGCGTATTGACAAGCTGCTTGCCCGTGGAATCGGTGACGACGATGTAATCGCCTCCTATGTTCTGCAACGCCTCGCTCGCCTGCCGGGAGAAGCTCGTCAGATCGCCGGAGGCCAGGCGTTGCGACGCCGCCAGCACCTGTAGCGCCGACTGGGCGCCGAACAACTCCGCATCGATGGCCCGCATCAGTGCGCGGGCGGTCGCCATCGTGTTACGTTCGAGAATTGCCCGCTGCTGTTGATAGGAAATGATGAAGAGGAAGGCGGATCCCAGCGTCCCCGGCAGCACGCAGCCGACCACCAGGCAAGTGAGCCAAAACCGAATAGTCCTTTGCAAATGACTTTCCTTTGCCCGCTCTTACGACCTCACCGACTCGAATATGGAGTGGCTCACGGCAAAACGGGAATACGTCATGCGCAACCACGGCCGGACTCATGCGCAACGGCCGATCATCGGCCTCTTGCGAACGGCGGGCTGCTCGTCAAACGCATTACCATGAAATTATCGGGCGTCGCCGGCCGCTTGGCGGCCCCCCGGACGGAGCCGCGTACCGGTGCAAGACCGCGACGCAATTTGCGCCAACGGAGCGGCTCGCGAGCAGAGTGGGGTGTCGGAATCGCGATGTCAATCAGAAGCTGTGGGGTTGCCTGGTCCACCCCGCCGAGTTCCGCGTCGGCCTGAAGACCGGGCTGATTTTCCAATGCCTCATCCGACAGCCCAGCTTCTCGCCCCTCATAGCCGTGAGCGGTCATTTGGTGGCCGTTCGTATGCTTGATGGCGAGCAGTCGGGTATCCCAACGCCGGAAAATCGTATTGCCCGCCAACAGGTAGACGCACCCTTAGGGAGCGACCATTTCACTCAACCGTGGCGGGCCGGGTTCAGTGCGCGCCAGGGAAAGCCACCACAAGCTCCGCACGACTGGCAACAAGAAGAGTGCGCAGGCCGCAATGATTATTACGTAGACCAAAATGCCGTTTGCATCGATCGATATCTTGGCACCTAAACTAACGGGAATGCCCAGTAGACGATGAACATGATCGCGTAAGACAACCTGATCTCCAAGGCGCCTATGCCGCCATTGGGTCAATCGCGTCACTTTGACCGTCGGCCGGCCCCTTCCGGGGTACCCCGATCAACGGATATTCTTGGTGATCGGCCGCACGTCTCAAACGTGCCAGATTCGGAAGTTTAGTTTAGTGAGCGAGCCTGTGATCCTCGATATCAATCCGCCTTTGCGTGAACCCGCAAGCGGATAGCTTCTTCGATCCGACCATGCGCGTCCAATCCCTGAGCCAGCCATCTAAAGTCGTCGGGCTTGAGGTCGGAGCTGGCCAAATCGCTCCACATCGCGTCGAGCGTTGTCGCGAGGATCGTTTTGAGGAGACGGCGGCGCTTGCTGTCGTGTCGCTCGTAGTCGAGCCACGCCAATGATGGCCGCTCCCCCGGGGTGAATTCGGCGACCAAGTCCGCCATGATCGACAAACCAGAGGCTCCGTTCGCGAACGCCACCATCGCGGTGCGCTCGCGCGTCGAACCAACCGTGAATGCCTTGAACGTGTTGTTGTCGCCCCAATGAAAGAAAGTGCCGGCCTCCGGTTCGAGACCCCAACCGAGCCCCCAAGCAACGCCGGTGCGCGTGACCTCGATATCCGGCTTCAGCGCCACATGGCCGGCGTGTTCGACCTCGACATGCGGCTGCAGCCATAGGTCGGCGGTGTCGGGTTTCAATCGCGCACCCGAGAGAACCGCCTCCAGGAAGCGCGCGTAATCGGCCGCAGTAGTTTGCAAAGTCGCGGCCGCGTTAGGCTCAGCCGGCTTGAAGCCGACGGCCGGGCGACCGAAGATGTCGTGCGGATGTGCTCGGTTAGGGTTCAAGCGCGGGTGCCAGACGAAGCCTGAGTTCGCCATCTGGAGCGGCTCGAAGGCCAGCCGGCGAGCCAGATCCTCAAGCGTTTCTCCGGTAATCGTCTCGATCACACGCTGCAGATAGAGGTAACCTTCTCCCGAATAGCTGAACCGGTCTCCCGGCGGAAAATGCGTGCGAAGAGGAAAATCAGGCGTACGCCAGTTGGGTAGTCCGCAGCTGTGGCAAAGCACGTTTTGTACGGTGATCCTCTCCGCCCGCCGATCGTCCCAGATGTGAGAGGAGAGGTACTCGGAGAGCGGCGCTTCCAGCGCCAGACGACCGGCGTCCACAAGCTGCAGCACGATGAAGGCGAAGAGCGGCTTACTCAGGGAGGCTGCGTCGAAGACTGTGTCCTGGTCGACGAGGCCCGACGCCCGCGCTAGTCGAGCGCCCTGACACAGATAGCGATTGGGCTGACCTTCACGGATAATTGCTACGGCGATCCCGGGCACGTCGCCGGAGGTCATGAGGTCGCGCAGCAAAGCATCGTCAGTGTTCATGATGCCAGTATAGCAGCGAGAGCTTTCCGGTTCCACGGCAGCAGCTCGCAGGCCCGCGAGGCAGGATGATCGTTGATCCGGCGTAGCACTTCGAGGAGGGGGTGGCTTTCACTATTTCCGGCTCGGGTCAAAAAGCGAAAGGCTCATCACGAGCACATTTCTTCTGGTCGTTCCTCAACTACGGACATTCCAAGTGTCTCCGATCTCGTTGCAGCATCCATCTTGCTCGCCGAAGTCAATTCCATAGCGCCGCTGATTCAGCACGCACGATTGCGTATGAAGAGGGCCTTGGTGAACAGTGATGTCTTCGCCAAACAAGCGAGGCTGACCCCGGTACGAAAACGGCGATGCCCGCGAGTGGGTCGAGGATCCAACTGCTTGCCCTGGAAGACTCGGGTCCGCGTGGCCCTGTTTGGGTGGCTCCCTTGAAAAGCCTTGCAGAACAATGACGCCATTCTTCCCCAAAAGATTTCTTATGTCATTTATTTTCCTGGCTTCCCCCGCTTCTCTTGGGAAGACCAGGGACGAAGCGATCATCTAAAAGGCTGATCTGCCGAGGCGATACCTATTGCTTGCGCTGATCGACAACCGGCTCCATGAGAGACCGCCTAATTGCTGCGGTGGTTCGGTCGGATGCAAGAAATTGTATCAACCGCTTGGCGTCCTCTGGATGACGCGAGTTCTTGACGATTGCCGCTGTGAAGACCTGTACGAGCTGCACTTCGTTGGGAAGTGGCCCCACGATCTCCACCCCGGGCTGGTTGTGAAGCTCGCTCATCGGCCCGATGGCCAGATCGGCTTCTCCGGCCGCCAACAGGGCAGTAGACTCCGTACCACGGGACATGACTTTCGTGGATACCTTGTCGGCAATCGCCAATTTAGGCAGCACTTCGTTTTTCACGAAAAGGCCACTGGTGCTACCGGGCATCGCCACCAAGCGCGCATCAAGTAAGGCCTGCTTGAACGCGTTGACGTTGCTGATGTCAGGCTTTGGGCTTCCTTGACGCACGGCTGCACCGAGTGCCACTGCGGCCAGCTCCACTCCTGAGCCGATGACGATCAGATCTGCTGTGATTAGTTCGCTCAAGCCCTCCTTCGACAGAATGACGACGTCAGTGTCCACACCCCGCTCAAGCTGCCACTTTATGGTCTTTGGACCTGTCCCCTGGGATGAACCGGAAAGCGTGACAACGGCGACTCCCGAGCTGTGCTCAAACTCTGGCAGCACGTCATGATATGCCAGCGAAAACCCGCCCGATATCATGACGCTGAGCTTCAACATAGGGTTTTCCAGAGACGCAGTTGGGACATCGCTCTTCAAGTTGTGAGATTTTGTAAATGGCGCCAATCGGGCCGTCGGTTAGGCCATTTGCCAGAAATCGAAGCTAAAACTATGTCACTCGATCTCGAGAGCACAAGGAAGGTCTAACCGGCGAGTCATCGGCTGTCCAGGTCATCCCAGAGAGATCAAATCAAACAACTCGCTCCACCCGCCCAACGACAGCCATGGCGCGCAACTGGGCGATAATGCCGCGTCGGCGCGGTCCGTCGGGCGAGTTGCGCGGCGAACAGGCTCAGCGCGCGATCAGGTTGACCTGCGTCGTCCAGGCGTCGCGATACGCGTCGAGGCCGGCGATCGCAACGCGAGGGACGAGCGTCGGCGCCGCGATCGGATAGGCTGGCGGCCAATGCGCCAGCATTGCGGCGCCGCGCGCCGTGCCTGCGGCGTCTTTCGCCGCAAGGACGTCCTGCTTCGGTCGCAAGGCGCCGAGGATCTGGCAGAAGGCGAGATTGCCCGAAAAAGTCCCTTCGACGATGAGATCGCCGCTGGTCGCGCCCATGCGCGTCAGCATGAGATCGCTGACCAGGGCGCAATAGAGCGTCGCCAGCGCACTCCGATCGTGCGGCCCGACGTCGCCGCGGATCACGCCTTCGGTCGTCGCATAGGGGCCGCCCTGACCGGAGAAGCAGGGCAGCGCCAGCGCGCTCGCGGCGATGACGCGCGCGATCGCGGCAAGATCCGGGTTGCCGCCGCTCCCTGCGATGACGGCGTATTCGCGGCCGCCCATGAAGCGGCCGCAGGCGGTCGGCCGTCCCAGCGCGTCGACATTGGCAAGCGTATCGTCGCGCGGATCGAGCTGATCGAGCGAAAGCCCGACGCACATCAGTATCACCCAGGTGCCGGTCGACAACACGGCGAACGGCGGTTGGCGCGCGACGAGGTAAGGCAGCAGCGACGCGTTGGAATCGTGGACGCCGCAAAACACCGGCGTTGTCGGCGCGAGCCCGGTCGCGGCAGCGATGTCAGGCTTGATCGGGCCCAGGGAATCGAAGGCGCGGCGCAGCGGCGGGATCAGGCGCTCGACGCCGAGCGCTTTGACGAGGCTCGAGACATCGCCCTGCCGCGGCGCCCAGAGATCGGTGTGGCTGCCGAGCGAGGTGACTTCCGAGGCCGCGATGCCGGTCAGGCGCCAAGCCCAATATTGCGGATAGGCCACGAAATGCTTTGCTTGGGCGAAAAGCTTAGGCCAGCGCCATTTCTGATACGCGAGCTGGCGGCCGAGATTGAGGCCCGCCGGCACGTTCGGCGACAGGCTTTCGGAAAAGGGCGGGCGCAGCCTCGCGTAGTCGGGCTCGATTTCTTCGACGCCGGTGTACTCGTAATCCATCACCGGGGCAGCGAGGTCGGTCGCGCCGATCAAGGCGCCGGCCGCGCCATGCGCGGTCGGTACGATCGCGCCGATCCGATGCGTGCGGCCGGCCTCGGCAAGCGCATCGAGGAAGAAGGCCCACGCGCTCTCGACGTCTTCATGCGGATAGGGCGGCCCCGGCATCATGCGGTTGGGCGCCGATTTCTCCCAGCGCAGCTTGCCCTCGTCGAACAGAGCAAGCTTCACATTGGTCTTGCCGATGTCGAGGACCGCGACCGTCTGGCTCATCGTCTAATTCAGCGTTGCCGAAGTTCGAATCATATCGACGCTTGCGCTGCTGCGCTCCCTCTCCCGCTCTTGCGCAGGGCTGTCCGGGGAAGATTCACTATGTCGCGGTGCATGCTCGGCCAGACCAGTGCAAACCAATCCTTCCTGGTTGTCGAGACTCAGAAGAGGCCGAGCATGCGCTATGTCGATAGCACCCTTGGAGGGCTGCTTAAACCGATTAATCGCCGACATTTTCAGGCCATCGTGGACCGGCACGACGGCGACG
>Ga0307508_10001262_pt1 | contig 28801 bp, 24 predicted proteins | sample 9_EM_MG_FD_203089 | JGI IMG/M metagenome (GOLD analysis project Ga0307508, IMG submission 203089) | Populus trichocarpa ectomycorrhiza microbial communities from riparian zone in the Pacific Northwest, United States - 9_EM | ecosystem: Host-associated > Plants > Roots > Unclassified | place...
GCAGACCGTAGCGGCGCAGGGGTCCGGCCGGGCCGAGGGAGCGGCGCAGGGCGAGGCGGGCGGGCGCGCTGTCCGCGCCGGTGCCCGCGCCCACGGTGACCAGCAGTTCGACGCTGGGGAGACGGCGGTTGAGGTTGTCCACGATGTAGGCGTAGATCCGCTCGTAGCCGCGGTCCAGCTCGGGCGCGGCGACCAGCAGCAGCGCGTCCTGCTCGGCGCGGGTCAGGCCGAACCGGGTGGCGAGGGCGTCCAGGGGCAGGGTGGTGCCCTCGGCGGAGGCGCGCCGCCGCAGGTCGCGTTCGGGCTCCGGCTCCTGTTGGCGGGCGGCGTACGGTGCGGCCATGGTGTCGGTGAAGGCGTTCACCTCGCCGAGGAGTACGCCGACCTGCTCGTCGGTGACGCAGTACGGGGTGAGGTCCGGCCGGGTGAGCCGGGCCGCGAGCCGGGCCTGCCCTTCGACGGCGGCGTGCAGTGCCCGGTGTACGTCGGCCAGCCGGATGCGCAGGTGCTCCACCGCTGGTTCGCCCATATGTCTCACCTGGCCGAGAAGGTCAGGGTCCGGCCGCCCAGCCAGACCACGTCGGGCACGTCGGCGAGAAGGCCGCCGCGCAGAAGGTCGGCGTGGCGCCGTCCCATCGGTACGCGGACCCGGACGGACGCGGGCTCGAACCGCACCGTGGCCTCCAGGTCGGCGAAGCGGTGCAGGGCCAGGAGCGGATCAGGTGTCTCGCGGTCGCGCCAGAGCGTCCAGGCGATCGTGGACAGGCCGAGCGCCGCGGCGAGGGTGACGGTGCGTTCCAGGCCGCCGTCCGGCGCGAGCGGTACCGCCCGGCGCTCGGTGACCAGGGCGGTGACGAGATCCGCGAACCGCTGGGTGTGGGCGGGCAGTGCGGCGGCCAGGCGCATGTCCGGTGTCATGCCCGTGGCGGTCCACAGGGGGGTGCGCCAGGGCAGCCGTGTCACGGGATCGCCGCGCAGGGGGCGTAGGCCGGTGAGGAACGGCACGCCTGCCGAGGCCAGTTCGCGCAGGGTTCCCGGGGGCAGGGGCCCGTCGCAGAGCAGTACGGGCGGCCGTCCGCACGCCTGCCAGTACGGCACCAGTGCGGCGGCTTCCGCGGCCCAGGCGATGGGGAACATGCCCTGGGCGTCGACGAGGAGCAGCGCGTCCTCGGCACCAGTGATCAGGAGCGGGTCGGCGGGGTCGTGGCCGCGGCACACCGAGAGCGCCAGGACGCCGTCGAGGACCGGGAGCGCGGGGCGCACCCGGCGGGCGAAGGCGGTCAGGTGTTCTTCGGCGACGGGCGGATGGAGCCCGGCGAAGGCGGCCGCGGCGTCGCCGTCGCGTTCGGTGCGGCGCCAGCCGCGTGCGGTCGGGCCCAGCACCTTGTACCCGAGGGCGGCCGCGAACAGCGGTGCGTCCTCGGCCAGTTCGAGGCCTGCCAGGGCGGGTCCGATCGCGTCGAGGTATCCGATGCGGGCCAGGGGCCCGGCGAGCAGGAAGGGCAGCGCGGACCACACCCGTACCTCGTCGGTGGTGCGGTGCGTGATGCTGCCGCCCGCCGTCCCGGGCGGGGCCGCGGTGGTGTCGTCCGGTGTGACGGGCGGCTCCTCACCGGGCGGCTCCTCACCGGGTGGGCCGGTCAGGGTCCGGACCAGCCGTAGCGCCTCCTCGGGGGCCACGGACGCCAGGTAGGCGGCGAGCACCCGAGGCAGGTCGGCGGCATCGGTGTGGGCGGCCACGGCGCGCAGCGGCTCGGGCAGCGCCTCGGCGGGCCCTGTTGCGAGGGCCCGCCCGACGAGTTCGGTCAGCAGCCGGGCGGCCGTTGTGTCGTCGGCGCCGAGGAGGGCGGGCGCATACGCCCGTACGGATTCGTCCGGCAACAGCGCGAGCAGCGCGCCCAGTTCGCCGCGCTCGGCGAGTTCGGCGAAGAGCGCGGCCGCGCTAGGGGCGGTCCACGGGGCAGGCGCCGCCGCGAAGGACTCCTCCAGCGACATGGCATCGGTATCGGCGCCGGGCGCGTCGGTGGGGATCTCCACCACCGGCACGGGTGCGAAGTGGACCTCGACGGGCAACCCACCGCTCGCTGTCCGGCCGGGGCTTCCCGTCCGGCCCGTCCGGCCCGGCCGGACGGTGACAGTCAGTGGTTCGGTGATCTCCACGTCCGGTGCGTCCGTCCCCAGCCGTTCGGCGAAGTGGTCCGCCAGCAGCTCCGGGAGGGCGTCGACCACGTGGCGGACCAGGCCGCGTGGATCGGGCCCCCAGCTCCACCCACCGCGCCGGACCACCGTCACGGTGCAGCGGTGCACCGTGATCTCACCGGTCTCGTCACTTTCGCCGGTCGAGCCGGTCGAGCCGGTCGAGCCGGTCGAGCCGGTGGCCGACGCGGTGGGGGCGTTCATGTCACGACCTTCCTCTCCAGGCGGCCCGCCCAGCCCGCCGCGAGCACCAGCACACCGTGCGCACTGCCCGCGACGAGGGTCACCGGCAGTTTCACCTGGGTCTGCTGGGCGGGGATCTCCCCGCCCAGCACATGGGTGTTCTGCTCGTCGGACACCAGGGCGACCACGGGCGTGGGACGGGCCACGGCGATCTGCACGGTGATGGTGAGGCCGTCCGCGGCCAGCGCGATGCCCTCGGTCCACGACGGGAGGCGCAGCAGCGCCGGTTTGGGTTTGTTGTCGGTCGTCACCTCGACCGCGAAGGCCAACGGCTCGGCGAGGGCGGCCGGTTCGTCGTCCACGGCCGCCACGGCCAGCTCCCTGGCGCTCAGCGGAAGGGTCGCGACGCGGCCTTCGCCCAGGGAGACGCGCAGCGGCAGCGCGGGCCCGACGAGGTCGGCCGCCTCGGCCGGGGCGCCGGTGCCGGTACGGGTGCCGGTCAGGGCCAGTGCGCCGACGACGTGTCCGGTGTCGACCGCGTACACCACGGAAAGAGCCATCGTCAGCCACCGCCGTTCGTTGGTGCGACCGTCGCCACGACGAGGAAGTCCACCGCGCCGGGCTCTTCGACGACCTTGGCCGGGGTCACCAGGGGGTTGTACAGGCGCACCCGGCACCGGACCCGCCGGTCGCCGTCCACGGTGGCCTCCACCGGGCTGTACAGCGTCGCCTCCGGCAAGGGCGGGGTGCGCGGCGTCAGCTGGACGTGGATCACAACCCGGCCGTCCGCGACCTGTTCCGAGGTGATGCCGGACGGCAGGGGCAGCAGCATCCCGTCGGTAGCGGTCCCGGACGCCACCAGTGTGCTCCCGGCGGGCATCCGGCCGCTGAAGCTGCCCTCGATCGTCAGATTGCCGTTGGCGGCCAGGGTCATCAGCGGGGCGACCGTGCCGCTGCCCTGGTAGAGGCCGAAGACCAGGTTCGGTGTGTCGCCTCCGGACAGGACGAGCGCGGGCTTGCCCTCCTCGGCCTCCGCGCCCGTCCGCAGGGTCAGCGCCCCCGACCGGGCCGATACGGTGTCCGCGCGCACGCCCGCGTAGCGCACCGCCACGCTGCGCGCCGTGGTCTCGACGCCGCTGAAGTGGCCTTCCGTCCAGCGGACGTAGCCGAGCAGGACGAGCCAGCGGGCGGGCGGGTCGGCCGGTGGGTCGCCGATCGCGGGCGGCCGCTGCTCCGCGACCAGCCGCTCGTCGCCGCGGCGGCCGAAGAGGACCTGGTACGACTCCTCCACCCGGGTCTTGGTGGCGTCGCCGGAGCAGGACACCGGTCCGGGCCGCTGGGCGGGTTCCCGGTCGGCGGAGGTGAGGAAGACCGGGTAGGGCTCGTCCGTCGGCTGGTCCGCGCCGTTGACCTCTTCGAAGTCGCTCTCGCGCAGCACGACCGGCTCGGTGACGACCAGCTCGCGGCCGGTCCCGTCGACGGCGAGGCCCGCCGCGACGCTCACCTCGGTGTAGCGGACGTTGGTCAGCGGGTCGGTACGGGGTTCGGCGGCGAGGCCAAGCCCTTCGACGACACCCCACTCGTGCAGGTGGCGCGCGTGCCGGGCGGCGTTTGCGCGCGCGTACCCGACCGTGGCCGACAGGTCGGCGGCGGCGAGTACCTGGCCCTCGTGGAAGGCGGGGCGCAGCGGGCCCGTCATGGTGTCTCACCGGGCTTCTGGGTACGGGGGCGGGGCGACCGGGTGCGTTTGGCCGGGGGTTTGGCGGACTCGTCCACACGGTCCGGTGCGGCGCCGGGTGCCGGGCCGGGGGCCGGGGCCGCTCCCCCGGCCGCGCCCGGGTCCGGTGCCGGGTCCGGTGTGCCGTCGCGCGGCCCGAGGTGTTCCTCCAGGTGGGCCATCTGCGTTTCGGTGCTGCCCAGGTGGGCGCGGAGGCCCTCCACGGCGGCGGTGAGATCGGCGACCTGTGTCCTGAGCCGGGCGAGTTCCCGCATGCTGTCGGTGACTTCGCTGGGGGTCGTGTAGACCTGTTCGTGCAGCGCCTTGGGCGGTGTCTCGCCGGGTGCGGGGGTGAGCAGCAGGGACAGCATCTCCTCCAGATCCCCGCCGCGCGGCCAGTCGCCGAGCAGTGCGTCGGCGTAGGGGCGCGCCACCGGGCCCTCCGTCGGGAGCGTGGGCTGCTGGTACCGCGGCAGGGGCGCGCAGCACACGCGTTCGGCGAGTTCGCGCAGCCGGTAGAGCTTGGGCAGCCATTCGCCGTAGGCCGAGCCGCCCGGCAGCACCTGTTCCCGGGTGGCGGAGCAGACGCGTACGACATCGCAGCCGTCCAGCTCCACCTGGGCGAGGAGGACGTCGGTGTCGGTGCAGTCGCCGCACGGCGGGTTCAGCGTGGCGCACGCCGCGTCGGTCAGGAACCGGCGCATCGCGGTGGCCAGTGTCGTGGTCGCTTCGACGATCTGTCGCACCTCGGCGATGGCCGCCTTCTCGGTGCTGTCCGGTGGCGGGGCGGGCAGTGGCGGCGGTACGTCGGCGGCGGCGACGTCGCCCCGCAGCGCGCAGTCGGCGATGTCGTCGGCCTGGTCCAGGCGACAGAGCAGCCACTCGCGGATCAGGCCGAGGTCCGCGCGGAACTCCACCCGCAGCGCGTGGCCGAGCGGGGTGCCCTGGGCGAGCATGCGCACTTCCAGTGGCGCGTCCGGGTCGCTCCGCTCCGGTACGACGCGGGCCGCGGTCTCGGTGACGATGGCGTGGGCGATCGTACGGCGCAACGGATCGGGCCACGCGGCTTCCATGTCGGCGCCGCGGAGCCGTTCGCACGCCGTGCCCAGGACGGCGCGGGCCTCCCGTACGGTGGCGAGGTCCGGGTAGTTCTGCCTGAGCTGGTCCTGTCCGGCCGGGTCGTAGGTGTCGTACCGGGCGACGGCGGCGGCGATCCCGCGCACATGCTCGGCCATCTCACAGGCCGTCGGCGGGGGCGGGGAGCCCTCGCCGCCCGCGTTCTCGCGCAGCCAGGCGAGGGCGGTGGCGTACCGCTGCGCGTCGGCGGCGTCGAAGCGGAAGGTGCGGCCGATGCCGGACGACGCGAGGGCCAGGGCGTCGGTGTACATGGCCAGCCGCCGGTCGCGAGTGCGGGCCCGGTCCGCCCGCGGGAGGTCGCCGATGCTCGCGAGGAGCCGGGTGCCGGGGTTGTGGCGGTGGTCCTCGGCGTCGTCGCACTTGACGACGAAGCGGAAGCCCTCCTGAATCCTGGAGGGCACACACCCCGGTGAGGGGCAGGGCTCCTCCGTGGCGTACGGCGCCACCGGTTCGACGGGGAGCTCCTGGTAGCGCACATAGAGCCCGTAGCGGCGGCCCCCCTCGTCGTCGCACGGCTCACCGCAGTCCACGCCGAGGGCGCTGACGCGCCGCTCCCGCACCAGGGCGGTGATGTCGACGCGTTCGGTGCAGGACACGACGATGTCGTTTCCGGCGCAGTCGAGGGCGTGTCCGGGGTGGACTGCCACAGTTCCGCCGCCGCACGGGTCGCAGGTGACGCCGAGGCCGCAGATGACTCCCGGCCCGTACAGGGACCGGTTGTGCAGTCTGCGCTTCGCCGTCGTGTAGTCGAGCAGCAGGCTGAGATCGTCCTCGGTCAGCAGTTGCCCTGCGAAGAAGCGAGGACGTACGAAGGCGGACGTCCGGGTGGCGTCGCCACCGCAGCCGCATCCGCAGTCTGTTCGCATGATCAGCGCTCCTTCACAAAGAACCAGCTCTCGAAGACGTCCCCGCCCGCACCGGTGCCGGACGTCCAGGGGCCGATGCCCGAGGGCGGGAGGTCGCAGCCGCCGTGCGCGGCGGACCGGGTGTGGTGGTCGTCGATGGTCGGTACGCGCCCGCCCACATGGGTGCCGTCGACCGGGCGGCAGCAGCGGTCGAGGATGAACGCGGCACGGACGGTGATCAGTACGCGGTCGCCGTCCTGCAGGGTCTCGCGGGTGGTCTGGCGGTAGCGGAACCGCTCGGTGAACTCGGTGCATTCGCCGTCTGTTCCGGGGTCCGCTCCGGTGGCGGATTCGGTGTCCGGTTCGGCGAACCTGCCGCCCATGTACCAGGTGGAGGCGTTGCGTCCGCTGCCGCCCTCGATCACCTGGATCTCCACCACGCCGGGCCGCAGCGTGTCGGTCCGTACGCCGGAGGAGAACCGCACCACGAGGCCGCCGTCCTCGTCCTGGGTGCCGAGCAGGGCCTTGGCCTCGTCGATGGTGTACGTGTATCCGTGGACCCAGTTGATGCCGGTGATCACGGTGGGCACGTGGCGGCCGAACGGGCGGCGTACGTTCATATGGATCTTGTCGCACCGCACCGGCTCGTGCCAGTCCACGCAGTCGATCCTGGCCAGCCACAGCACCTTGTGCTCGCAGGCCGAACAGCAGGTGTCGCAGCGTTCGTCCGCCGGGGGTTCGCACCCGGTGACCCGCACCGTGTAGCACTCCTCCGTCCAGCCGAACTCGCAGTCGGAGGTGTCCGCGCAGGCGTCGTTGTAGACGGCGCGGGTGGGCTCAGCGGGCCGCTCGGCGTACTCGACGCCGACCCAGACGGTGTCGGTGTCGCGCTCGTGCGGGGGCAGCGCCTTCCACAGGTCGATCACGCAGCCGCCGCGCACCACGACCTCGTTGCCGTCGCAGTCCACGCCGAGGCCGGGGCTGATGGTCACCTTGGCCCGGCGCCGGGGGCGGCCGGTCTGGTCGCTCTGGTTGGTCTGGTCGGCCGGTGGCGTCTCGGCGTCGGCCGGTGGCGGGCAGTCGTCCTCGTCCCTCGGCGCCGGTTCCACGTACAGGCCGCACACCACGCCGTAGCCGAGCAGGGCGCGCATGCGCAGCTTCAACTTCTCGCGGTGGTAGTCCTGTTCGCGCTGGAAGTCCCGCGCGCCCAGCATCTGGCCGTGGAAGTACCGCAGCCGCCGCAGCGGTGGCGCGTCGAACCCCGCCGTGCCCAACCGTGATGTGCCCGACCGTGATGTATCTGTCTCCGTCATGCCCCGTCCTCTCACGACACCTGTGTGTGCACACCGACGGCGGAGACGACTCCCACGCCCACCCCTCGGCGCAATCCTCTGGCCCCCGGCCTCAGCACCCCGTCGCGGCCGAGCCGCAGGGGGTGCGCGCCGCCGAGTACGGGCGCGGGCAGCGGGACGAACGCGGTGTCCACGCCGACCGTGGACCGCGACCCGACCACGAACCCCGCGCCGCCGGTCCGTACCGACCCCACCGTGTGCGCGGGCGCCTGCCGCTCCACCAGCCGCGCGAGCGCCGTCCCGTCCGCCGACCCTGCGGGCAGGGCCACCCGGAAGCGGTGCGCGTGCGCGGTGAACGGGTCGCCGTCGGGGGCGCCGAACGCGCGCAGCGGCGCCGCGCCGAGGGCCGATCCGCCGACCCGGAACCGGCTCGCCGACCGGCCGAACAGCCTTATCGAGCCCAGCCCTTGGTCCTGCCCCGGACCCGCGCCCGGGCCGCCGACGGCCGCGCGCAGATGTGCCCAGCGGCGGTCCGTCGCCAGCTCGTCGACGACAGGGGTCACGCCGAACACGATGCGCACCGCCTCCCGCAGCGCCCATGGTGTGCCCCGGCGCCGGTACAGCTCCGGGGCGGCGGCCAGCAGGGCGCGCCGGGTACGGGCGTCCCAGCCCGCCTCGAACGACAGGCCCAGCAGCCCGGCCAGCCACGGCAGCACCCGGTCCGGGACCCCGGCCGGGTCCAGGAGTGCCGGATACCGCTCGATGACCCGGTCGAGCTGGTCGAGCGTGGCGTCGAACAGCGACAGGAAGCGTTCGGTGAAGTCGTCGGCCGCGGGGTCCTGGCGGAAGGCGGGCGGCAGCAGGTCGGCGCTGGTGGTCCGGGGGAAGTCCAGCCGGACACGGCGTACGACCGGAGTCATGGCGCCGTCGCCGAGGAGCCGCAGCCGCAGCCGCAGATAGCGGCCGGGCGGCTGGTCGACGAGGAAGTCGGTGGCGCCCGGGGCCGAGGTCTGCCAGTCACTGTCGTCGTACCGGCCGTCCTCGGTCACCACGATCCGCACGGCGACGGCCGTACCGTCCGGCACGTCGGCGTCCACCCGGACGCGGTGCCAGCGGCACCGTGAGATGCCGCTGTCGATCAGGGTGGTGACGTACGACCCGCTGGTCTCGTACGCGTCGGTGGCGGGCGGCGCGGGGTCCCGGGGCAGGCCCTGCCAGGTGTGGCAGGTGGTGGCGGGGCCGTCCGGGCCCTGCTCGTTCAGGCAGAAGCCGTCGTCGTCGGCCGAGGTGAGTGCGGACGGCGGCAGGGCGGCGGCGAGTTCGTCCACGGTGGCGGTGCGGAAGGGGCGGCGGTGGCCGCCCCGGTGGATCGTGAGCCGTCCGCCGTCGTCGGTGAGCAGCCACACGGTCCGCTCCGGTCCGGTGCGCAGGCCGACGACCTCGCCGGACGCGCCGGTGCGGAGCACACCGCGGAAGCGGCCCGCCTGGTCGTACCGCAGCAGGGCCGTGCTGTCCTGACAGGCCACCAGTATCCCGTCGCCGGGGGCCGGGGCGGCCCAGCTGGCCCGCTCCGCCCGGATCACTCCGGCGAGTTGCGCTCCCTCGCGGCGCCACACCAGGACGCGGCCGGAGTCCACCACGGTCAGCCGGTGTCCGCGCACGGCGACCGAGACCGGGTCGCGCAGCAGGCCGGGGTCGCAGTCGGACGGCCAGACGGGAGCGAACGCGCCGCAGGCGTCGCGGCGCAGCAGCCGCCGCTCGCCGGGAACGAGCAGGTACCAGGCACACGGCCCGCACCCCGGGGCGAGGCGGGGGTCGGGGAACCACGGCAGCAATTGGCTCCTGGTGGGGCCTTCCGGCACGCCGCGGTAGGCGAGGCGGAGGCCGGACGGGTCGTCGAAGCCGACGAGGCCCTGTGTCTCCTGCTCGTCCCAGCCGGTGTAGGCGTCGAGCGGCCGGAACGTCGCTGGGTGTGGTGTGCACGTCATGGCTGGTCTCCTACCGGGATCAGCAGCGGGCGCTCCGGCCAGACGAGTGTGTGGGGCGGGAGGGCGTGGTCGATGCAGGGCGGCAGGCGCACGCCGTCGACGGTGAGCGAGAGCCGGGTGACGGCCAGCACCCCGTCGACCGCCAGGAGTGCCCGGACCAGCGCGGTGTGCCGCAGCGCGCCGCCGAACGGCCAGCCCGCGCCGTCCTCCCCGCCGCGCAGCGGGTCCAGGTAGGTGCGCACCGCGTCGCCCGCCCGGGCGAGGACCGCGGCCCGGTCGAGGTCCGGGTCGAGCGTGACCCAGGACTCCACGCTCACGCGGGCGTAGGGCACGGGGGCGGCGACCACGGTGACCCCGGCGGGGGCGGCTTCGCGGGACAGGAAGTCGGCGACGGCCCGCAGGGTCGCGGCGGTGGGGACGGGCGGTTCGCCGGTGTCGTCGCCCTGCGGTACGGATGGTACGACGAGGACTCCGACGACGCCGGGGATCGGCGCCCCGGCGAAGTCGGGGTGCAGGCCGGGCACTCCCCGGGCACGGGCCACCGAGGCGCCGGGCGCGCGGAGGGCGAGCTGCCCGTAGTCGGCGGGGGCCACGGCCCGGCCGCGGGCCCGCAGTTCGCCGACGCCGCGGCGCATGGCGTCGGCGTCGGGTTCGGCGTCCGTACCGCCGGAGGCCGGGAAGGGGTTGGCGACGCCGGTGACGAACGGCAGCGCGGTCACCACCCCGCTCACGGCTCCGGCCCGTACGGCGCCCGCGCTGCCGCCGCCCACGCGGTAGCGCACGGCGCGGACGTTGCGGAAGCCGGACGGGACGGCCGCGCCGTTGATGCCGTCCCCGAAGGTGACTTCGCCGGTGTCGTGGTCCACGGTGAACACCCGGTCGTCGGCGCCGTATCCGGCCAGGCTCTCCACCTCGCGCCAGCGGGACGCGGTACCGGCGGATGTGCCGAACACATCGCCGCCCGCGTCGTCGTCGACCTCGATGACCACCGATCCGGCGAGGATGGGCACCTGGCTGAGCTTCATGCGCCGCCGCCCGGTCGCCGTACCGTCCTGGACGGGCTGCAGCGGCTCGTCGCGGATGGTGCGGGCGGCGGTGGCGGTGACGACGTTGAGCCGCAGCCCGGACAGGACCGGCGCCGTATCGGGGAAGGCGCCGTGGGCGATGCGCAGCCGCAGCCAGCGCAGCAGGGGCCGGGGCCGGGTGCCGGGCGGGCTGCCCGGCTGCCACGAGCGCGGAACCCTCAGCTCGACGGTGCCGTTGGCGGTGAGTCCGGCCGTGGAGTCCCGCATCACCTCGGCGGGGACGAGCCGGGTGCCGTCCAGCACGTCCCAGCGCAGCAGCGGCGCGGGCGGCAGGGGTAGCGGCACCAGCCCGCCGGAGGCGGCGGGCGCGGGGGGCGTGGCGACGACCACGAAGCCCAGCGACAGCGTCGGGTAGGGCGCGGCCGGTCCGGCGAGGCCGATCCACAGCCCGTTGCCGGGCTGCGGGTCGCGGCCGAAGGGCGTGAAGGGGCGGCTGGGCCCGGACGGTCCCAGCGGCAGGGTCTCCAGCCGTCCGGCCTCCTGTACGGCGAGGGCGCCGAGGGCGGCCGGTGTGACGTACAGGTCCTGGTCGGTCTCGTAGACGACCTGTCCCTCGGGGGTGGAGGCCGCGCTCTGGAATCCGGCCGGGACGAGCACGGAGGCGCCGTCCAGCGGGTTGACGGTGAACTCCAGGAGCGCGGCCGCCGCGCCGGCCGGGCGACGCCGTACGCCCGCCGTCGTCAGGTGTTCGGCGAGCACCTTCTCCGGCAGCCGGTTGACGCGGCCGAGCACGGGTTCGGCCTGGGCGCCGAAGAGGCGGACGAGGGCGACACCGGCGTCCTGGCGGTCGGGGTCGGTCCAGTCGGGGGTGTAGCCCGCGATGCGGCCGCGTACGGCGGTGCGGACCGCCTCGCGGGTGGCGTCGACGAGTTCGGGCTGCACGCCGGTCGGCCCGGGTCCTGGCACGGTCCGCCCGTCCGCCCGGTCCTCTTCCCTGGCGTCCCTCTCCCACCACACGTCGCCGGTCATGCCAGCCCCTCCCCCGGTTCGACGGCGGGCACGATCCGGGTGCGGACCGTGCGCAGCACGGGAAGCTCCCCGGCGCCGAGCGGCACCTCGTCGCAGGCTTCGTCCGGGTCGGCCCCGTCGAGGCCGATGGCGACGGCGGCGAGGTCCGCGAGGTCGCCCAGCGCCCGCTGTGCGGCCCGCAGCAGGGCCGAGGGCCGCAGCGGCTGTCCGAAGGGCCAGCCGTCCTGGTCGTCGCCGCCCACCAGCGGGTCGAGGAAGCGGCGCAGCGCCGCGGTGACGGCGGTGGCCACGCGGGTGCGGTCGGCCGGGTCGCCGGACAGGTCGACGCGCAGGGCCACCTCGCGGTAGCGGGGCGCGCGGACGAAGACCTCGGAGGTGAGCAGCCGCGCTTGTTCGAGACGGGCGGCGACCGCGCACAGCGTGCCGGGGTCGGGGAGCGGCGCGGCCACCAAGTCCTCGCGGCCGAGGTCGTCCCGGGGCGCGGCCGGGACGATGTGGACGGTCACCGCGCCGGGCACCGCGGCGCACGGGAAGCCGGGGTGTTCGCCGAGGGCGGGGTGGGCGCGGGCGACGGCGACGCCCGGGGTCGTACGGGCCAGGGTGACGAAGTCGTCGGCGGTGACGGCGCGGGTGACCTCGCTCAAGGAGGCGGCGGCGCGGTCGCGCGCCTCGCTGATCGTCTCCGGGTCCGTGCCGCCTTCGGCGCGTACGAGGTTGGCGGCGGAGACCGCTTCCGACGCCGGGAGGTCCGCTGCCGGGGACCAGTTGGCGGTCATGCCGCCGTTGCCGTCCCTGCCGCCGCCGGTCACATAGGCGACGTGCACGTCCGGGTCGGGGCGCGGGATGCGGCCGGTGAGTCCGTCGCCGAACACCAGCGCGCCTTCGGTGCGGTCGAGGACGAAGGTCCGGTCGGCCGGGGCGCCGAAGGTGAAGTCCGGCACCGGCTGCCACTCCTGGCCCGCCAGGCGCAGTGTGGCCTCCAGGAGGCGGTCGGCGGCGCCGGGGAGGACGAGGTGCTGGCCGGGCAGCCGGAGCCAGGCGGCGATCTGCTCCTGGAGGTCGGCGCCGTCCGCGGTGCGGTGGGTGCGGTGGTGCGCGGCGGACACGTTGACGGCGAGCTGGAGCAGCCGGGGCGGGGCGGCATAGGTGGCGGCCGGTGTCGACAGCAGCAGCCCGGTGTCCTGGGTGGTCCAGTCGGCCGGGGGATGGAGTCTGACGACGCCGGAGCGCCGGAGCCCGGCCGTGCCGTCCTCGACCTTCTCGAACTCGCCGGAGATGTCCGTGCCGGGCCGGAACCAGGACCAGGTCAGTTCGGCGGGCGGCGGCACACCGTCGACCGCGCCGGGCAGCCACGACGGTACGGACGCGGCGGGCGCGTCCAGCTCGATCAGCAGGCCGATCGGTCCGGGCGCGGGGTGCGCTCCGGCGAGCGGGAGGGTGAACCGGGCCTGCGCCGGGGCGCCGTCGCCCGCGAGCAGGGCGATGCCGCGGCGGGCCCGCAGGTCCGCCGTGCGGTCGCGGTCGGTCCATACGGTGATCTCGCCGTCCTCGGTGAGCGGGAGGACGGCCACGTCGTCGTCGAGGGTGAAGACGATCCGGCCGGTGGGGTCCCGGGTCAGCGCCGTCCCGGCGGGGACGACGGGTACGGCGGCGCCCTCCTGCCGGGCGTCCAGGCGCAGCACGGTGGCGGCGGGGCGGGCGGGGCGCGGGGGTTCGAGGCCGAGGAGGCGCAGTATGGCGACGACGAGCGCGTCCGGCACCTGGTCGAGCCAGTACAGCCGCTGTTCGAGGAGGTAGGCGAAGAGTTCGAGGAGGGTCACGCCGGGGTCGACGGGCGCGTGCAGCGTCCAGGTGCCGTCCGACTCGGCGGGGATGCGGCGGCGGATGGCCGCCATCATGTCGGCCCAGGTGAGGTCGTCCAGTGTGGGCGCGGGCAGGGTCATGACGCGCCCCCGATGGCGCCCGTGGAACCCGTGAGTCCGGTGTAGAAGGGGAACACCAGGTTGGCCTTGGTGTTGCTGCGCCGGATGCGGTAGACGACCGAGACGGTGATCCGTGACTCGTCGGACGGGTCGGCCTCGGCCCGGACCTCCTCCAGTTCCACCCGCGGCTCGTGGTCGCGGACGGCGGCGGCGATCGACTGTTCCAGGTCGCGCAGATTCTGCACGCTGCCCGGCGCGAACAGCAACTCATGGGCGCGGGTGCCCAGTTCGGGCCGCATGACGCGCTCGCCGGTGCCGGTGAGCAGCAGGGCCCGCAGACAGTGCTCGATGCTCTCCTCGCCGACCGCGTAGCCGAGCCGCCCGGACGCGTCGGGCAGGATCGGGAACCGCCAGCCGGTCCCGAGGAACTCCTCGCTCATGCCGTCCTCGCCTTCTTGGCCAGCACGGCTGGGGTGAGCGGCGGGGCCGGGGGGCCAGTCGGCCCGGCGGCGGAGGGGTGGGTGTGGGTGTTGAACGCCTGGAGCAGCGCGTTGCCCAGGACGAGGGGTTCGGTGGCGCCGCCGCCGAGGTCGATGGACGGCGAATCGACGGTCAGCTTCGGCGCCTTGAGGGTGATCTCGCCCTGGGCGGTCACGGTGACGCTGCCGCCCTCGGCCGCGGTGATCCGGACCGCCTTGCCCTGGTCGTCCAGCTCCACCACGTGGCCGGCGGCGGAGATGATGCGTACGGCGGCCTTGGACTCGGTGTCGTCCAGGAGCACCTGGTGGCCGTGCTTGGTGCGGATGGCTTTCTGGTCGCGGCCCTCGGTGCGAGCGGTGGGTGGTTTGTCCTTGCCGTTGTAGAGGCCGCCCAGGACGATCGGGTACCGCATGTCGCCGTGGACGAAGGCGACGAGCACTTCGTCGCCCTTCTCGGGCACGAACACCGAGCCGTAGCCGTTTCCCGCGTACACCTGGCTGACCCGGACCCAGTCGGTGACGGTGGTGTCGTCGAACCAGGGGAACTTCAGCTTGACCTGGCCCTCGTCGTCGCCCTCGTTCTCCACGACGAGCGCTTCGACGACCCCGTAGTAGCGCTTGTCGGTGGAGCGGGCGCGTGGCGTGCCCCTCATGGTCACTGGTCCCCCTGATGGATACGCCGTGCGGTGAACTGGGTGAAGAAACCGCTGGTGTTGAGGGTGTGCTCGACCCGTTTGACGAAGTAGGTGCCGGAGAAGCGGCGGCCCAGGCCGTAGATCTCCAGGTTGTCGCCGGGGCGCAGCTCGGGCAGCCCCGCCACCTTGCCGGTGGCGGTGATGAACTCGTACGCCCGCTCGCGCAGCAGGCTGATCGCCAGTTCACGGGCCTCCTGGTCGCTGCCGACCGGGGCGTCGATCATGACCTCCTGGCGGCCCTGCAGGGTGGATTCGGCGACCTGGGGCCCGCTCTGCCCGTCGGCCGTGTTCTGCCCGGCGGGGAGGTTCTCGGCGGTCGCGGTGAACGCGATGGGCTGTTTGGTGCGGGGGTCCCAGCCACGCACGGTGACCTTGCTGACCTGCTGGGACACCGTCAGCGTCGGGGTGAACTCGATCAGGTTGGGAATCAGCCCCGCGGGCTGGCCGGTGGGGCCGGTGCTCAGCCCGGGTGCGTACGCCAGCCGGTACACCCGGATCGGGCGGCCGTCGCGGCCGTCGGTGGGCTTGATGAAGTACAGCGTGTCATCGCCGGTCTTCGCGTCCGGCAGGAGGTAGCAGTCGAAGTCCAGCCGCTTGGCCCGCTCCAGCAGGAACGTCGCGTCGTCCTGGTTCTTCTGCACCACCAGGTCGTGGGTGGGCCCTTCCCGGGTGACCTCGATGCGCAGATGGTTGCGCTGGGCGATCTGCTCGGCGATGCGCCAGTCGGGCAGATTGCGGTAGACCTTGGTTTCGTTCTCGGTGGGCTTGCGGTCCTTGAGCCGCAGCAGCCCGTCCACGCCGCTGACCTGGACGGTGGGCGAGGCGCCGTCGGTGAACTTCGGGCTGAGCGTGGAGATGGTCCCGGTGGCGACGGTGAGCAGCTTGTCGGCGTAGCCGAGCCGGACCGAGACCCGGCCGCCGAGCCGGAAGCTGGGCGAATCGCTGTGCTTGAACCGCAGGTTGGCGTCGTCCCAGTTGTTCAGGGTGAGGTCGAACCCGGACATCTCGTCGATGTCCCGGTTCACCTTGATGTCGATGATGTCGTTCTTGGTGGACGGGTCCACCTCCAGGCCCTCGATGCGCACGTCGAACTCGGGCGCGTACCGGTCGGGCGAGGCGACCTCGGGTGCCGGAGTGCTCATCGCGCGCTCCTCACGGCAGCCGGGGCACGGTCAGCACCCGGCCCGGCCGCAGGTCGCGCGGGTCGCTGATGCCGTTGGCGCGCGCCAGCTCCCGCCAGGCGTCGGGCCGCCGGTACAGCGCGGCGGAGATGGAGCTGAGCGTGTCGCCGCGGCGCACCACATAGCTCTTCTCGACCGTGGGCGAGGAGCGCGGTGTCTGGGCGACCTGTACGGCGGCCGTACGGAACTCCTTGAGCGAGAGGTCGAGCATGGCGCGCAGCGGCACCCCGTCCGGCCGGAACAGCTGGTAGTTGACGTCGAGCTTCTCCACGACGCCGGTGAAGACCTCCTCGTCCCAGACGAAGCGCACGACCGGCGGCGCGTGTTCGCGGCTGTCGGGCCGCAGCAGGTCGCGCAGCGCGTTGACGTAGGCGGTGCGTACGTTCTCCAGGGTGTCGGAGGTGTCCACCAGCGCCTGGACGGTGAGGGTTTCGGTGCCGCCGCGGACGTACTGCAGGGGCGGAGTCTCCAGGCCGGGGATGGTGATCTCGGCGAACGTGTTGCTCTTGCTCAGCTTGTAGTCGGTGGGGTTGAACCGCAGCGGGATACGCCGCTTGCGCTCGTCGGCGATCACCGGGCGGACGATCTCCAGCCGGGCCCGGGCGGCACCCTGCCGGGCGAAGGACACGGGCGTCACGCTCATTGCGGCACCTCCCCGTCGCCGAAGCGGCGTTCGGCCTTGGTGTGTTCGGCGCGGGCGCACTGGTCCTCGTACAGCTTGGCCCAGGCCTGGATGTGCTTGTTGAACAGGCGGGTGAACACGGCGCCGTCGTCGCCGTCCACCTGGAACCGGACCTCCAGATGGTGAATGGTCACCTTCGGCACGCCGGTCACCTCCCCTGGCTCAGGCGCGACAAGGCGTTCGCCGCGGCGTCCTGCAGGACCTTCGTCAGACCCTCGTGCGCGATCTCCAGCGACTCCACGGCGATCGCGTTCTGCTCCGCGTGCAGATCCGGGCCGCTCCACTTGGCGGCGAGCCCGCCGTGGAAGGCCCACGCCGCGCCGGGCACGCCGTCCGGGCCGAGCACGATCACCGCGCCGTCGCGGCGGGCGCCGAGGGAGTCGGCGAGCCCGGCCTGATACCAGGACCACAGCCCGGGGTCGCGGACCACGCCACGCTTGAGCGTGATCCGGTTCCAGGAGTGGCGCAGCGGCAGCTGGTGGACCGAGTCGTTGCGGCCGCCCTCCGGGTAGCTCGTCACCTCCAGCTGCGCCCCGAGCCCGGTGACCTCCTGGAACGCGCCGGACGCGGCCAGCGGCAGCAGCAGCGCCTGCGCGGGCGGCAGATAGGCGTCACCGGGGTCGAGGGTGACCAGGAAGCGGTATTTGGGCAGGGGGTCCAGGGTCATGCCTCGATTACCTCCAGGTCTCGGTCCTGGCCGAGTACGAGACGGAGCCGGATGAACTCCATGGGGGCGGCCGGGGCGACCTCGATCTCGCAGACCAGCTGCCCCGGGTCCTGCTCGGGCGGGTTGTTGGTGTCGTCGCACACCACCCGGAACGCCTGCTCGGGCCGGTCCCCGGCGAGCGCCCCGGCGCGGAAGGCGGACAGGAGTACGGAGGTCAGCGCCCGCACCAGGGTCAGCCGCAGTTCGGGCGAGTTGACGTCGAACACCAGCGGGCCCGCCGCCCGCCGGATGGCCCGCACCAGCAGGTGCACCAGCCTCCGGTGGGCGATGTAGCGGGTGCGCGGGTCGGCGGACAGGGTGCGCCCGCCCCACACCGTCAGCCCCCGCCCCCGGGTGCACCGGATCAGGTCGATCCGCGCGTCGAACAGCCGGACCTGCTGCGGTTCGGGGTACTCGGCCGCGAGGTCGACCGCCTCCAGGATCACGGCGTTCGCGGGCGTGTGGTGGGCGCCGCGCTCGCCGTCGAGGCGGGCGACGACGCCCAGGACGTGCCCGGACGCCGGGACGGTCCGCAGATCGTGCCCGTCGGGGACGCGCAGCGGCGGGTGGTAAACGGCGGCGCAGCCGAGCAGTCCGCTGTCGCCGGTGGCCGCCAGGGTGTCCGCCCAGCCGGCCGCCTCGTCCACGGAGGTCAGCCGGGGCGGTACGTCCAGGACGGCGAGGCGGTCGTGCAACGGCTCGATGCTCCGCAGCAGTTCGAGCACCAGGTCGGTGTGGGTGGTGCCGGACAGGTCGGTGCCGAGGTCCGGCAGCGCCACCAGCGCCGGTTCCGGCAGTTCGGCCTGCGTGGTGACGGCGCCGGTGTACGCGTCGCGGGTGGGCGGCGCGTCGGTGCCGCCCGCGAGGGTGAGGTCCCAGGACAGCGAGATCGGGCCGTCCCGCTGTGGCGGTGGCGGTGGCCCGTCCGGGACCAGCCGGATGTAGCGGGACGCGGTCAGCCGGTCGGCCACGTCGGCGAGCGGCAGCCCGGGGAAGGTCTCGGGCGGCTCGCCGGGCAGCATGACCCGTACGCCCACGGTGGGCGGTCCGGCGACCGTGCTGGCCTGGTAACGGATGACGACGCGCGCGCTGTTGGCCCACGCGCCGGGGCTGGTGGCGACCACCTGGTATCCCGTGGCGGCCAGTCCGCGTAAAGGTCCGGCAGGCCACCGGGTCCGGGCCGTGGTGGCCGGCCCGGACACCCGGAGCACCCAGGCGGTGCGGCCGCCGTTCTCGAAAAAGCCGCGCAGCGCGTACGGGGTGGCGGAGGCGCCGTCCGTCGGGCCGAAGGCGGCCACGACGTCGTTCCAGCTCTCCACGCGCACCGGAGTGCCGACCGGGCCCCGGCGGAGCCGGCCCAGGAACGCCGCCACGTCCGTGCGCAGCGGCTCCGTGCCTGGGTCACGGGGCGCGGACGTCAGGGTTACGCCGGGAAGCGCTTCGCCGGTCATGTCAGGCGTCGATCTCCAGCTTCTCGACCGCCAGGACGAGGGTCTCCATGGCGATCTCGTTCTTGGTGGCGCTGAGCGTCGGGCCGGTGTACTTGGTCGGCCAGCCGCGGTCGAAGTTCCAGCGCATGGCCTCCTGGCGGTTCTCGTCCAGCAGCACGATCGACCCGGAGGTGCGCCGCACCTTGCCGTTGAGGGCTTCGACCACCCAGTTCCAGAAGCCGACGTGGCCGGTGACACCGCGTTTGAAGGTGAGGTTGGTGAACTTCTTCAGTCCCGGGATCTTGCGGACGGTGATGTCCTCGCTCCCGGTGCGGTACTCGATCGGCGGGATCTCCAGCTCCAGCCCGCTCACCTCGGTGAAGGACCCGCTCACCGCGACCCCGTCGTCGCTGACGTTGGTCACGATGATCTGGAAGTTGTATGACGCGTAGGGATCGTCCCTGGTGACGGGCGGCATGATGGCCTCTCCTCAGTCCTCGGTCGGGCGCTCAGGCGAGCTGGTTCTCGCGGGTCTTCTGCTGAATCCGGAAGATCACGAACTCCGCCGGGAAGACCGGCGCGACGCCGATGGCGCAGATGAGACGGCCGTTTGCCAGGTCGTCCTCGGTCATCGTGGTGCGGTCGCAGGCGACGAAGAACGCCTCGTCGGCGGTCGTCCCGGCGAGCGCGCCGCTGCGCCACACGGTGGTGAGGAAGTTGGTGACCGTCTGGCGGACCAGGGCCCACAGCGCCTCGTCGTTCGGCTCGAACACCACCCACTGGGTGCCCTCGTCGATCGACTCCTCCAGGTAGAGGAAGAGCCGCCGGACGCTGACGTACTTCCATGAGCTGTCCGAGGAGAGCGTGCGCGCGCCCCACACCCGGTGGCCCATTCCGGGGAAGAAGCGCAGCGCGTTGATGCCCTTGGGGTTGAGCAGGTCCTGATGCCGTTTGGTGACGTCCTGGGCGATGCCGTCGGTCAGCCGGATGCCCCGGATGACCGCGTTGGCCGGTGCCTTGTGCACCCCGCGCTCCACGTCCGTGCGGGCGTAGATCCCGGCCATGTGGCCCGACGGCGGCACCTCGGTGTCGCGGCCCGTCGACGGGTCGCGGGTGACCAGCCACGGGTGGTAGAGCGCCGCGTACTTGGTGTCGAACGGCTCGCGGAACGCCTGGATGCCCTCGGTGTCCAGGCCGTCCTGCGGATCGAGGATCGCGAACCGGTCCCTGAGCAGCTCGCAGTGGGTGATCAGGGCCGATTCGACGGTCCCGGACCACACGCCCGGCACCGCGCACACGGCCACCTCGTCGATGTCCTCCAGGGCGGCGATCCCGGTGCGCTTGCCGCTGCCGCCGTCCTCGCCGACGAAGTCGGCGACGCTCAGGCTTCCGTAGGCGTCGTCGCCGTCCGCCAGCGTCAGCCAGGAGCCGACCGCGGGCACGGGGAACTTCGCCGGGTCGGTGGACAGCCCTGACAGCGCGGTCGCCCGCACCAGCTGGGAGCGTCCGGCCAGGGTGGTGGCCAGGTTCGACGGCGCGTCGCCGGTGAGCCTCAGACCGGGGTACGTCTCCGTCACCACCGTCCCCGAAGGGTCGGTGAACCGGGCGTCGACCTGCGCCTCGACCAGATGCAGCCGGTCGGTTTCGAACAGCGTCCCGGGCACGTTCCCGTCGAGGGTGACGACGTCCGCGGCGACCGACTGGACGGTGCGGATGGTCAGGTTGGTGCCGTCGTCGAGCTGGACGACGGCGCCCTTGTACAGCCTGCTCGCCCCGCCGACCCGCAGCGCCGGGCCCGCCGCGGTGTTGCCCCGGCGCACCCGGCGCACCAGCAGCCCGCGGCGCCATGCCTCGTGTGAGGTGCCGGATGGCAGGGTCAGCGTCACCTTCCCGTCCGCGGGCTGGCTGAGCTGGACCTTGAACCGGCCGGAGCCGATCTGCACCCATACGTCGGCGGGCAGGTCGTCGGGGTCGAGTCCGGTTCGCGCGGCGACCTCGACGGTCTCGCTGTCGGCCGCGGCGTCCGCGGCCAGCTGCGTGACGAACAGCGCGCCCTCCTGCGGCTCCGGCAGGACCGGCAGCGCGGCCGAGGCCACCGGCTGGACGCGCACCTGGACGGCGCTGCCCCACGAGCCGGGGCTGACGGCGCTGAACTCCAGCGTCTCTTCCGTGCTGCGCGTCCCGATCTGCACATAGTCGCCGCGGGCCGTCCTGACCTCCGCGGGCAGCCCGGCGTCCAGTTCGATCCGGCGGGCAGTCGCGTCGTAGGCGGCGACACCAGCGGTGTGGATCGTCTGCTGGTCGTCGCCGCGGAAGATCTGGATCTGCTGCCCCACGCCGGTGAACCCGATCAGATGGCCGAGTTCCAGGCGGGTCGCGCCCTTGGCGGCGTCCCCGGCGACCGGGGACACCAGGCCGTGGCCCAGGACGCCCGAGGCCGGTGTGGCCTGCTTGGCCGCGACCCGCTTGATGTACAGGCGCTGGCCGCCGTTGTCGAAGAAGCCCTTGACCGCGAGCGGGAACAACCACCAGCGGCCGCCCTCGGCCGGATCGCCCGCCCAGGTGTCCCGGATGAGGGGGTCGGGCTCGGGGACGAACCCGCCGAAGGTGGTCTGGAACTCCAGGAAGTTGGTGACCAGCTTGGGCTTGCCGGTGTACGGGCCGCGCACGGTGACCCCGGCCATCCCGGCCGTGCTGGTGCTCACCCCCGCGATCGGCCGTGGGCCCGCATCGATCTCCTCGATGTAGACCCCGGGGCTCAGATACTCCGCCATGGACGGCTCCTTAACTCTCGCGGATCTCTATGACGTGCCGGCGCTCGGTGTCCTGGGGCAGCCGCACGACCAGCGATCCGGATCTGCCCGGCCGCTCGGTGGCCCGCAGGCGGAAGGTCTCCTCGACGGCGTGCTCACCGGCCTTCTCGCCCTCCCACCGCAGGGCCAGCCGGAAGGCGCCCGTGGCGTCGGACAGGGTGCGCTCGTGCCATGGCGTCAGGTCCCGGCTGGTCGCCCCCTCGGACTCCACCAGCGCATTGGCGATCGGCTCGGCGGTGGCCGCGTCGACCACGGCGCCGTGCACGGTGCGCACCCCCGGCGGATAGGGGAAGGAGACGCCCGGCAGCAGCCGGACCAGCCGCGGTGCGGTGGCCACCGCCGGCGGGTGGGCGTCGTCGTACGGGTACGCCAGGAACTCGACGCCCACCAGCGCGGCCGAGAACGGCTGACCGTCGGCCGGGTACAGCGGCTGGTATCCGGCGGCCGCGAAGCGGGCCCGGTGGCGCCGCGGCGGGGCCGCCCACGGTTCGGCGCACCGGCCCAGCCCCGGATAGGCGAAGGCGGCGCTGGGCGTGCGGACCGCCACGTCGTCCAGCGGCAGCCAGGCGCCGTCCTCGAACCGGTCCAGCTGGACCGTCACCCCGGCGGCGCGCGCCCGCCGGGCGTAGTCGTCGAACGGGATGAACCAGGCGGGGCTGTGGAGCGCGGATCGCTCCAGCGGTCGGAAAGGGCTCATGGCGTCGCGACCCCGCTGATGACCCGGCTGTGCACGGGGCGCACCGCGGTCGCGGTGGCGGAGTCCAGGTTGACGACGCGGACCTCGTAGTTCAGCGAGAGCCGGTACGGCTTCTGGATCGCGTACCAGACCCAGGACTTCTGGTCGAGGGTGAGCGGGGTCAGGCTGAGGTGCAGCGAGTCGGTGCTCGCCGCGAGGCTGCCGGACAGCTGGGCGCCGTCCAGGATCGCGTCGTCGTAGAACGCCTGCATCGCCCGGCCGAGCATGCGGTGCTGGGTCTCCTGGTCGCCACCCCAGGGGGTGACCAGATACCGCAGCAGCAGCGCCATCGGCGGTTTGCGGGTGACCGGCGGGTCGGGTGGCTGGGAGCGCACCGGTGGCCGGTTGCGCGATGTCGGGTCCTCGGCGATCTCGTAAAGGAACACGGTGAGTTTCGGCGGCGGGGTCTGCACCGTCTCGGAGAGGTCGTTGAGTTCCGCGATCGGCGGTTCCACCTGGCTGAGCCCGCGCAAGGACTGGGTCAGGGTCTCCACGATGACCGTCGAGACGTCGGCGATGACGCCGAAGTCACCCATGCGAATCCTCCCCGTGCTCCGCGCCCGAAAGCGTGCCTCGACGAGGATGCCGGGCCCGGCGTGGCCGCATCGCGATTCGCCCATCACACGAGCGTCACCAGCCCGTTCCCGTCGTCCGGAGATGACGTCGGCGGTCACGCGCCGACAACGCCGGGGTGACACGGATAAGGCATATTTTCCTTCATGGAAAACCACTCAGAGCAGGCCGGCGTCCTGATCCTCCGAGTGTGGGTGGAAGAGGGCAGGCCGGACGGGTTCCGTGCGCGCATTGTGCAGACGGGCGGCCGTCACCAGGCGCCTCCGACCGCGGTGAGCGCGGTCGACGACGTACTCACCACCGTGCGCGACTGGCTCGATCATTTACTCGAACCCGAGAGGTGACGTTTCCGCGACGTCCCGGTGATGCCCGGCCATATAACATTTCGTACCCGAAGGGCTGGACACACGATCATGAATTGCTCGTAACATGGCTGGGCAGTATCCCGATTGCCGGTATGGGATCTTTCACCGAGGATCTTTCACCGAAGCCAATATCGCCCGGGGGGCCGATGAGCGCAGAAGGCCATGTCATTACGTTGAGGCTGCTCAAAAGCTTCACGCTATCGGTCGATCAGAAACGCGTTCCCCTTTCTTCCAGCGCCCAGCGCCTCCTCGCGTTCCTCGCCCTGCAGAACATGCCGCGCACCCGAACGTATGTGGCCGGAACGCTGTGGCCCGACGTGACGGCCCCCCGCGCCAACGCCAACCTCAGATCGTCTCTGTGGCGCGCCACCCGGACGGGACATCAGGTCATCGACGCGTCCACACAGGAACTCGCGATCGCCAAGCACATCGCCGTGGACATCCACGCGGCGGCCACGCGCGCCCACCGGCTGCTCGACATGTCCCGCCCCTGCGACGACATCCTCACCACCGAGACGCGGGCGGACCTCTCGTCCGATCTGCTGCCCGAGTGGTCGGAGAACGAGTGGGTGCTCGTCGAGCAGGAGCAGTACCACGAACTCCGGCTGTACGCCCTGGAGGCGATGACCGAGCGGCTGACCGCGGCGGGCCGCCACGGCGAGGCCGTCGCGTCGGGGCTGGCCGCCGTCCGTGCGGAACCCCTGCGGGAGAGCGCCCATCGCGTACTGATCACCGCGCATCTCGCCGCCGGGAACAGAGGCGCGGCCCTGCGGCAGTTCGAGCAGTGCCGCCGTGTGCTGCTCGACGAGCTGGGCCTGGAGCCCTCCCAGGCGCTGAGAAGCCTTGTACCGTCCCAGCCGCCTCAGCCATCCGCCCCCGAGGGGGCCGCGCCCCCGGCACGGCCGCGCGTCGTCGTCCGCCGTCCGGCGAGCGATGTGCTGGTGGAGGGCGCGGGCGGACGGTGAACCCGGCTCCGCCTCCGCGGCTCAGCCCAGCCCGTCCCGGTGGGCCCAACGGGGCTCACCGGGGCTGTCGTACGGCTGCGGGGGCTCCTGCCTGGACTCACCGCGGGCGGCGCCCCGCGCGGCCCGCATATGGTCGCAGGCCCGGGACTCGGGGCTGAAGTCGATACTGGTGGCGGCCGCGAGTGCCGCGAAGAAGCTCTCGCCGAACTCCGACTGCTTGGTGGTCGTCCAGGTGTACGTCTCACAGTCGCGCAGGGCCCGCATCATCATGCGGCTCCCATAGCCCCGGCGCTGCCATCGGTCGGCGACCCGGATTCTGCGGACCAGGCCCCTCCGGCACAGGCCGCACACCTGCCAGGTGAGCCGGGCGAAGTCATCCCCGCCGGGCACCTGGCACACCCGCAGTTGACGGCAACCGGCCGGGGCGCCGGGCGGGGCGTACGCCCAGACCTCCCCCTCCTCCGCGGGGCGTCCGGGCTCGCGCCCGCGTAACGCCTCCACCAGACGGCCCCACAGCCCCGCCCGCTCGCCCGCCATCAGCGGCGATTCTCATCGGCGGTGCCACATCTGTGCACGTCATCGACGGATAAACCTCTCACGTCCCACGCCCCTTTCTTCCGTCCCAGGCCTCCTATGGGGCCCGGGCCTCACCCTGACAGGTCGCAATCCGGCGACGCGCGGTTCCGGACGCCGGGCGGCGGGCACGGTGTTGACACGCGCGGGACGGCATCCCGGCGCGCGGGGAGAGCCGTCGGGGCGTGCGCGCTCGCGCCGGTTATCGTGTCGAAGCACATCGAGCACGCGCAGGGCGGAACGAAGAGGGATGCGGTGTCGGACAAGGGGTGGCTGGTCGCAAGCCGGTACCGGCTGACCGAGCGGATCGGCAGCGGCGGCATGGGCACGGTGTGGCGGGCCGAGGACGCCGTACTGGGCCGCCACGTGGCGGTCAAGCGGCTGCACGCTCCGCACCATCTCTCCGAGGACGAACTCTCCACGCTGTACGAACGCACCCGCCGCGAGGCGCGGAGCGCCGCCCGCATCACCCACCCGAACGTGGTCGTCGTCCATGACGTCGTGGACGACGAGGAGGGGCTGCCGTGCATCGTCATGGAGTACGTGGCCTCCACCACCCTCGGCGCGCTGCTCAAGGAGCGCGGCACCGTGCCGCCCCAGGAGGCGGCGCGGATCGGCCGGGGCATGGTCGCCGCGCTCCGGGCCGCGCACGCGGCCGAGGTGCTGCACCGTGACGTCAAGCCGGGCAATGTGCTGCTCAGCGCCGACGAGCGGATCGTGCTCACCGACTTCGGCATCGCGGTGGCCAGCGGAACGTCGACGCTGACCCGGACCGGCGAGATGATCGGCTCCATCGAGTACATGGCGCCGGAGCGGGTCAGGGGCCAGAAGCCCGGCCCCTACTCGGACCTCTGGGCGCTGGGCGCGACGCTTTACCAGGCGGTGGAAGGACACCCCCCGTTCCGCCGGGACACGGCGATCGAGACGGTCTACGCGACCGCCGCCGACCCGCTGCCGCCCCCGCGCCACGCCGGTCCGCTGGGACCGCTGATCGAGGCGCTGCTGGCCAAGGAGCCCGACGAGCGGCCGTCGGCGGAGGAGACGGAGCGGCAGCTGAAGGCCGTGGCGGAGGAGGAGCTGACGGCGCCGCGGCAGCACGCCCCTGACACAGCAACTGACCCGGCACCTGGCCAGGCCACGGGCACAGGCACGGCCGGGCACCCCGCGTCGGCCGCCGCCCTGCCGCCGTCCGGGGCCGTGGCCGCGCCGGAGCGACACGGCGGCACCCGTCGCAGGGGCCGCCGCGTCCTGTGGAGCCTGGCGGCGGTGGCGCTGACGATCGCGGCGGCGGCCGGGGCCTACTCGGTGTGGCCGGACCGCGGCGGACAACGGGGAGGCGAGGCGAAACCCCGGCCGGTCCCCCACGGCTACCACCTGGTCGAGGAGGAGAAGCTCGGCGTCTCCTTCCCCGTACCGAACGAGTGGAAGATGGACAAGCGCACCAGCGAAGGCGTCAGCTACATCGACCCGTCCCGCCTGGTCGAGATCACGATCGGCACGGTGGACCCGGCCGGGCCGACGCCCGTGGCGCACTTCCGGGACATCGAGGCGAACACCAAGCAGAACTACGACGTGTACCGGCGGCTGCGGCTGGACCGCACCACCTTCCGGGGGCAGCCCGCGGCCATCTGGGAGTGCACGTTCGAAGGCAGAGTGCGCACCTTCCGCGCCATCGACCTCGGCTACGGCCGGGAGGGCGGCACGGAGTACGACGTCTACCTCTCGGCGCCCGAGGCGCAGTGGGACACCTACCGTCCCGTCTTCGACAAGGTGAAGCAAGGCCTGCACACCCGCTGACCGCCTGCGCCCTGACGGGGCTCATCACCGCACGCGCGTGTACTGGTTCACCCCGTCGGAGAACGCCACCGTCACCTGCTCGCGGAGCACGAGGACGTCCAGGTGCGCGGCGGTCTCGTTGACCGCGAGCATCTGGTTGAAGGCGCTCAGGCTCCCGAACGGCACGGCCCGGCGCGTCCAGGCGAGCCCCCGCGCCACCGCGTGGGCGTCGAGCGTGACCTCGCCCAGCGCGGCCAGGCTTGCTGCCAGCCGGTCGTCGTGGTGGGTGAGCAATTCGGCGACCCGGGTGTGGGCGCTGTCGGTCACCGGTCCGTGCGCGGGCAGCAGGCGGGCGTCGGCGTGGCGGGTCATCAGCCGCAGCGAGTCCAGGTAGTCGGCGAGCGGACGGCCGCCCGGTTCGGCCAGTTCGAAGCCGATGGAGGGGGTGATGTGCGGCAGGACGTGGTCCCCGGAGAACAGCAGTCCGCGCTGTTCGTCCAGGAAGACCACATGGCCCTTGGTGTGTCCGGGGGTGGGGACGACCCGCAGTTCGCGGTCGCCGAAGCGCAGGGTTTCGGCGCCGAGCCAGCGGTCGGGGGCCTCCCACACGCTCGGGTCGTAGCCGCCGTGGTCCATCGCCTCGATGTGATCGGCGAGTTCCCCGGCGCCCGCCGCGCGCAGGGTGTGCAGTGAGCCGACCGGCTGGTCGCTGCGGAGCCGGTCGAGCATCTCCAGTCCGGGGCGTTCGCCCGCGCCGAGGTAGACGCGTGAGCCCAGCAACCGGCGCAGCTCCACGGCGTGGGTGTAGTGGTCGCGGTGGATGTGGGTGACCAGGATGTGGCTGATGTCGCCGGGGTCGCGGCCGATGGCGGCCAGGGCCTCCTCAAGTGTTTTGCGCGCCTCGGGGATCGCCCAGCCGCCGTCGATCATGACGATGCCGCCGTCGGCGTCCAGGTCCTCCAGGAGGTAGACGTTCACGGCGTGCAGCCCGTCGTTGGGCAACGGCAGGGGCACCCGGTGCACCCCGGGCTGTACGGTCTGGACTCCGGCCGCTGCCCAGGGACCCTGGTCGAACCGCGCTGTCATGATCCTCCTCATCGGTGTACTGCGTGGATCACGCCGGGTCGGCCTCACCGGCGTGCAGTCTGACGGCCAGGTCCCGGGCCCCGCCCCGGTCGAGCTTGCCGACCTTCGTCTGGGGCAACTCGTCGGTACCGTACACGTATTCGGGCCACTTGGTCTTGGACAGTCCGATGTTCTCCAAGTGGCCGGTCATCTCGGTCAGTTCGACGGGCCGGCCGTCCGTGGTGACGACGAGCAGCGCGACGCGTTCGCCGAGGATGTCGTCGGGGACCGGCGCCACACATGCCCGGGCCACGCGCGGGTGACCGGCGACCGCGCGCTCGATCTCGGTGATGTCGATGTTGCGGCCGCCCCGGATGATGATGTCCTTCTCGCGTCCCATGATGGTGAGGGTGCCGTCCTCGTGGGCCATCAGCAGATCGCCGGTGGGCAGATAGCCGTCCTCCGTCAGCGCCGGGGGAACGGCCCGGCCGCCGCCCGCGTAGCCCAGGAAGAGGGACGGGCCGCGCACCTGCGCCCGGCCGGTCACCCCGGGCCCGGCCACTTGGCCCTCGGGGGTGAGCGCGCGCACGTCCGTCCCCGGGAAGGGGCGGCCGTCCCTGCCGAGGCGGATCTCCTCGGGGTCGTCGGGGCGCGGCGAGGTGTGGCCGAGGCATTCGGACATGCCGAAGACCCGCAGGATCTTGGTGCCCAGGGACTGTTCGGCCCGGGCCAGGGCCGCGCGGTCCATGGGCCCGCCGCCGACGGTGATCGAGCGGACGCCCCGGAGGACGCCGGAGCCCGCCGCCTCGTCGCCCATCTGCAGCGCCATGGTCGGTACGCACATGGTCCAGCGGACACCGGTGTCGGCCATCCGCCGCAGCGCGCGGGCCCGGTCCCACTTCCTCGTCATGACGAGCGGTCCGCGCAGCAGGAGCGAGAGGTAGACGCCGAAGCAGTACGCGGCCGTCGACGACAGCGGGACAATCGCGGCGACGGCGTCGCCCGGCGACAGCCCGTTGACGGTGATGGTGGTCTCGGCGGCATAGCGCAGGGCCTGCTCGGACTGTACGACGCCCTTGGGCCGCCCGGTCGACCCGGAGGTCAGGCCGATGAGGGCACCGCCCGACCACCGGGACGCCTCACGTTCGCCGGGGGCGGACCGGCACGTCCAGCCGTCGAGCACGGTCCGTGCCGGGCCCGGCAGCCGTGTCGACACCGCCCACTCCTCGATCGCCGAGGGCTCGGCGACCACGGCGTCCGGGCGGATGTCCGCCCAGGCGGTGGCGAATTCGGCCGGGGTGGTGTGCCGGTTGACCAGGGCGATGACTCCGCCGTCGCCGCCGCTGAGGCCCGCGGCGAGGGTGGCGGCGACGGTGCGCCATGAGTTGTCCGCCTGGATCAGGACGGTGCCGACGGCGCCGTCGGCCG
>Ga0307508_10001263_pt1 | contig 28790 bp, 29 predicted proteins | sample 9_EM_MG_FD_203089 | JGI IMG/M metagenome (GOLD analysis project Ga0307508, IMG submission 203089) | Populus trichocarpa ectomycorrhiza microbial communities from riparian zone in the Pacific Northwest, United States - 9_EM | ecosystem: Host-associated > Plants > Roots > Unclassified | place...
AATGAAGAAGAGAAGGAAGCTGAAAAAAAAAAAAAAAGTTTATTTCAATTCTCGATTTTTTACTTCAGTTTGTTACTTGACTTGATTTGTTTTTGATCTGACTTTGGTATTGTTGGTGTCAGCACTCTTTTTCCTGATAGCAGATGTTTTTTCCCACAGGATTTTCACTGCACAGGTTTTAATGAGGTCAACAGGAATCGGGTAATGGTTGTCCTGTATTTTGTTCTTTGCATTTGGTCCTTTAGAAAGTCTCAGCGTGAGAAGAGGGGGTGTGTTGGAAATGCTTCTCGCGTATCGTTTAGATTTGGCACTTGTGCCTTAGAGTTTGTTGAGGACAGAGTTTGTTGAGGACACGATTGCGTGAGCGGAGGATCTTTGTTCGGCGCATTCTTTCTCTTCTTCTTTTGTTCTACACCATCGAATACTAAAATGAAGTTGTGAACCGCTTGAACTACCAGAATCCATACACCTCGTGTTTCCTCATCTCATACAGCATTCAGACTGATCGAACTCCTATCATTCATTTCTATCCTCATCGCTAATCGGTATTCTTTCAATATATCCGTCGTGATCGGTTACGCTCAATCTTTATACAGAGGAAGCAGCGAACTGGGCCGAGGTCAGTCATCTTGTACTTGACGCGGAGGAGGTGCTTGATTGTGGTGACTCGGTTGGCCGATGGAGAGAAGAGCAGCATGTCATCAACGTACAGCAGTAGAATTATTGGTGTGTCGTTTTGAGCTGATTGCTTGGAATTCCAGATGGCCAGTGGGGAATCGGTTCGATTGGTTAAGATGATGCTTGCTGAGAGAAAGACAATCGGACCGTACTCGCATCGCTGGAGACTGAGAGATCTGAGAAAGTGGTCAATATGCTCATACCAGAGACGGGGGGCCTGCTTAAGTCCGTAAAGCGACTTTCTCAGCTTGCAGACTTGAGGTTTGTCCGTCTCAATACCCTGCAGCAGAGCCATATAGACGTCACCGTCAACTTTGGGATTCAGGAAGGAGGTGACAACATCCATTTGTTTGAATTCCCAGTCGTGGACAATGGTGGGGGCTAGCATCATGCGTAGGCTTTGCAACTTTGCTACTGGAGCAAAAGTTTCATCGAAGTCAACCCCCGCCTGCTGTTCAAAGCCTCCGATAACAAGCCTGGCCTTATACTGAATACCACCTCCTGGCAACTCCTTGGTCTTGAAGACCCACTTGGAGCTAATGGGTGTGACACCAGCTGGAACATCTTCCAGCCCGACGTAGTCCCAGGTTGAGATTTCAGCCAAAGATCTGAGTTCCTCATCAACCGCATCAGACCATTTCTGGCCAAACCTCGGGTGCGCAATGGCTTCCCGGTAGGACACCGGATCTGCAGAATCCATTGGTTCCTCTTCCACCCGGATCTGGTGGGTGACCGTTCTAGGTCTCTTCCGAAGATCATACCAGCCAGTGTTTCCTTTCAAATTGGCAAGACTTCCACTCGAGGTGTCGAGTCCGAGTCCATCCGAGGAATTAGATCCACCTGAGGTGCCGAGTTCGAGTCTGACTGCAGAGGCGTCGAGTCCGACTCCACCCGAGGAATTGAGCTTGATTCCGCTTGAGGGGCTAAGCCCGAGTCCGACCTCCGAGATGTCGAGTCCGAGTCCGCCTGAGGAATTGAGTCCGTACAAGGCGATGAGTCTGAGTCCGACAGCCAAGGCGTTGAGTCTGAGTCCACCCGAAGAATTGAGTTCGCTCGAGGCGCCAAGTCCAAGTGCGAACGCGGAGGTGTTGAGTCCGAGTCCGCTCGAGGAAGTGAGTTCGAGTCCATTGGAGGAATTGAGCTCGAGTCCGGTTGAGGTGCTACATCTGAGTCCGACCGCCGAGGCATCGAGTCCGAGTCTGCCCGAGGAATTGAGTCCACTCGAGGCGCCAAGTCCGAGTCTGACCGCCGAGGCGTCGAGTCCAAGTCCACCCGAGGAATTGAGTACGCTCGAGGCACCGAGTCCGAGTGCGACCGCCATGGCGTCGAGTCCGAGGCCGGATCCACGTCCAGTATTGAAGGGTCAACGATATCTGACTTGCCACCGATGGGGGTCTTGTATCGGTTCTTGGCTTCGCCGCTGATGCCATCCTCGTATCAACATTGGCTTTTTGTGGATATTGGCTCCACATCAATGGCAGCCTCACCGTCGATATCGGACTCGCAGTAGATTTCGGTCTCGCCATAATTCTTGCTATTTGCCACTCTTGGTACACTGGCTGGGGCAGTGATAGGAGCTTCGAAGGACATCCACTTGCTTGATGGATCTGCTTAATCCAGTTTCACTTCCACCCAGATCTGGTGTGTATGTAATTTATGTCTGAGCAGCGAGACTGTTCTGAAACTGGGTATTTCAGTAGATATCTTCATGTCTGGAATGAATACTCAGCTTTTGGAATGAATTCCACACATGGTCTTTGTTCAATCGGTATCTCAGTGGAGAGCCCACAAACGGGCAAAGTCGATACAGGAACAAAACTGAAAACCACTGGAGGAGCGATTATGCTGAAGTCGCCAAATCCGTTAAAGTGGCCGAATCCACAGTAGCCATCAAACGCGCTTAGAGTAGTGGAAATCTGCGAGTAGTTCTCTGTTGGTCGACAGCTTCTTTTTTGGATAGCTCGTAGGATCGCTCGTAGGACTGCTCGGTCTTGTAGACTCGCTTGTACAATCGCTTGTGGGACCGCTCATGGAATCGCTTGTAGAATCGCTTGTAGAATCGCTGGTAGGATCACTCGTAGGATCCTTCGTATTATCGCTCATAGGATCACTCCTAGGATTGCTCGTAGGACCGCTCGGTCTCGTAGGCTCGCTCATAGGACTGCTCGGTTTCATAGGCTCACTCATAGAATGGCTTGTGGGATCGCTCGTGGAATTGCTTGTAGTATCGCTGGTGCAATTGCTTGTGCAATTGCTTATGTGATCGTCGTATCGATGAATGGTTCCACTGTTCAGTGCGCAAGACTCAAGCCTGGGCAGTCGTGTTGGCCAGTAGGCCCCTCTATGCTGAGGATACAACTTGGTCGTTACGGAGTGCCATCGAGGTTGTTCTCAATAATGCTGGCGATGGTGGTAAATGGTGGTATTCGAGATTGCTTCGTTGCTTGCGGCCAATTCCTGGTGAACAGCGAGTAGGCTCGAGATGTATTCGAAGACTGATTATCGTGAAGGCAGAATCGTAGTCCTGGCTAAGGATTTCACAGATGCGGGCTGCAGAATCAATTTTGTTTGTGGGAGGACTTCGGATGCAGGTTCGAATCGTGGGTTCAACCGATAGGTAGATCGTCAAGGCAGCATAGTCGTCGTATTGACTGTAGCCATGGCCTCAGCAGTAGGGAATGATCTCATGTCGTTCTCCACGAGCGGTAGTTTCCGGCGCTGTAAAGACTGGTGACTGCAAAACGTGACGCATTGACCATGGCTATGTTGGACGCGATGCGGCTCCAAAAGTTGAGTCTTAAAAAACGAGAGCGCAGGGATGAGACACAGAAGTGAGGTGTAAAGTGGCAGGTATGGCAGGTGCAATTATCGATGGGTGTTGGATTGGCAGAGCGTTCAATCCAGGCTCATAACCTGTTGGAATATATGGATAAACGTGAAGATTGTGTTACAGTATTATACGGGTACAAGATCTCTCTATATACAGGAAGGCAGTCAGGACAAAGGACGGAAGACTGCGCCCCCCCAAGCCGGTGCTCAGGGACTCAGTCATGTCCAGACGCCTCCTCATCTCCGGCCGCCTCCTTATCTCTCATGTCCGGACGCCTCCTCATCTCTGGACGCTACCTTATTCTGACAAACTTATCGTACAGAATGACCCAAGCCCACAAAATCGTCTTCTCAGTGGTAGCAGCAACAACGTCTGCAATCTCCAGTGCAGCTTTAAATACGAATCAGTTCTTTTCAGGGGAGTTGGATGTTCAGAGGAACTTCCCAGTGGGGAGGGTACACGCAGTCCGCTCACGGAGTTGTCTCAGCAGGAGTCCGCTACCAATGCCACCTGTACCCAATTGACTGGTCATGGCAAGTCACAAATTCAGTCTTCCCAAAGGGTCATTTGTAAGGGTTGTCTGCTTCCAGCAGAAGAGTTGTTGCGAAAAATTGTAGGATCCAGAGAAAGAAAGTAAGCTGAGGGGGGTGGTGAAGGTATAGGGAGAGGAAGTAAGAAAAGGGGAATTGAGCGTAGAGGATAGAAGGGAAGAAGGGAAGAGAAGTGAGGGAAGGTTTCTCTTTATATGTGGTTCCTGCACTAGTGAGGAAGAACTCTTGGCAATGTAAGACCCTTCCAAACTTCCACCTCCTCAAACTTTTTTTTTTTTTTTGACCCTTCTTAGATTTGACCAATGCAGCTGGCTCCCTGCCGTGGTCACCACTGTAAAACCCCCAAAATAGAGAGCAGGGTGCTGCTGGTCAAATCAGTAAACAAATGTAAGTAAGTGTGGGTCAGGTACACATTTGGAGTTTGTTCAGTATGTGTTCAGTATTCATTCGGGTTCCTTCTGCTCCCTGTGGAGAGTACCAAAGACATTCGGTGGTCGTTCGGACAGCACGTGGTGGTCCCAACGGCCAGCTCACTGCTCATTTGGTCAGGATATCTTCCCACTTACCTAGTGGTGGAACGAAGATCGTGTGTAGTACGGAAAAGGTTGAGTAACAAATTTCAATTGTATTGATTTTCTCACGAGACTATGTCTTAAGAAAAGAAAGAAGAGAACAAACTATCTACCACCTCCTTTTTATACCTGGCCTTCAACACTAGTGCCGTTTCCAGTACTACCTCTGTTTTCCATTCATTCTCCTTCGCTCCATTTCCACACATTTGCCCGTTTCCACCCCTCTATTACAATTGGTACGTAACACTGGGAATCAGTTAGATCTGGAGATGTGTTGACCAATATTGCCAGAAAGGCTTGAGGCTCTCATCAAAGGATCACGCATGGCGAAAACCCTGATCAGCAAGAAGCTGCTATGACAGAAAAGAACAAAGGGGAAATCATAAAAAGGTCCTGACAATATCTGATCTGAGAATAAAGGGAAACCTTAACTCAGACAAAGGAATTGACAGAAGACAAAGGAAGAACCACTCTCAGTCACAAGCTAGTTCTCATTGCTGAAACCAATAAAGCAATCGAGTGCTGTGCAGAGAGTGCTGAGAGCTGGAGGCTACAGTGAAAAAAAGTCCTTAAAGGGAGTGCTGTGCTGAAAGAAGAACAGGATATCAGCAGCAAACCGGTCATCGAACAGAACCAATTTTCAAACCGAACCACTTAAGATTATTCTGCTGTGAATACCACCTTCAACTGCATGCAAGCTATTTAGTGAAAAACCTGACTTACTAGATATTACTGCGGTTCCGGCGTTACCGAACGTCCCGGTCGCACAAAGGGTCAGTGTTCTACATAGACCAGTCCGGAATAGTTTTTGGCAAGGTCAGAACTGGTCGGGATATATCCCAACCAATAAATCGTAGATCGGGAAGGGTCACGGTAGATCACCATCGATGAATCTCAGGTCGGGACTGGTCGGGATATACCGTATTATCTCATGCAAGACGCAGGGTTTTTTTGGCAGTAAGCACCATCTTGGCGCTGAATAAGCGCGTACTAGTGAGCTTATGGCTAGCACGCTGTGAATTTTTTGAAGTCACAGGACTCAACTTTTGGCCGAGCGAACGCGTCTTTCGATCAATAGAACCCACCACACAACAAGATAACCACCAATTTGTGACATTCAATACGGGACATGTTATGGACCATATGGGAATACAACATTGATAGGAAAGCTGATGGTGCCAGGCCAACATCCACGATCATGGCTTCCCGCCACCGGGGTGCCCCCACTGTCGACTTCCCACCATCACATACACCCTGTGTTCACCACACCTCCCTTCTCGACTCCTGTACTGCCTGTACCTGTCCACAAACTCTCAAAGATATTCTCTGCTGTCAACTTACAGTCCACTGGTGAGGATGAGTCAGCTAGCAAGCTGCATCTCCATTCCCCTCTGAAGTTCAGGCTGCAGCCAGGCCCTTGTAAAAAGCAAGTCGCTGAAACTCAATGATGGATTCCACGCCCTGCAGCAACACCTTCCCAAGAAAAGCGCTCGCGCACAGTTGACTTCAAGCTGGGAGTCCTTGCAGGGGCTCAACACCCGCGGGTGACATCCAAAGCAGGTAAACAAAGGGCACCAATGAGGGAGTAGACTAGATATAAGTTCGGTTTGAATAGTGTGGATCAGATATTGCGATGGAAGAAAGTAGGCAACTCTAGTCCATGCAGTACCAACATCTGACAGGAACATTTAATGACTTGTGACCCTTGTAATTTAGGTGGAGGCAGATCTACTGCAGGCTGTCAGTAAAGCTCGACAGATTTGTTGGAGTTCCCTTCGATGGAAGGCTATGGAAAAGGCATTGGTCATCGTCTTTGCTGAGTGTCGACTGATGGGCCAAGTGGTACGCTGCAAATGGTTCGAACAGACAGCAAAGCAGTTACACCATGAACTCGATTCCGATACCCAACTGCAGCTTCACTCACCATTGGCGACTCATGTGCAGCTGTGTGCATCATGTCATCAGATGTGGCGCGGATGGGGTCCAGGCACATTCTCAGAGATGAGACTGATAGTGTCGGCACATTCTCCAGTAGACTAGCCACTGAGGCCGATAGCATCGGCATACCGGCCTCCTGTGTAATAGCCACAGAGACCGATATAATAGGGCATCCCGCACCAGGACGTTCGCTCTACACTGAATATACTTTATACTGATACACATATCTTGATAGGTTATGAGCCCAGATTGATCACTTTATCAATCACAACACCTATACCTGAAACCATTCCCCTTATTTTCAGCCACATCGTCAAGCCTTCCAGATCAAACATCACCAACAATATCCACCAATTCCACCTCAAAGCACAATTACCACCTCACCAGCTGGGGATCCTTCGAACGCTTGAACACCACGAACTACATCGAATGGAGGATCAACGCGAAGACCATGCTCGATACGATGAATACGTGGAAAATCGTCATGGGAGTTGTAAAGATGCCAACTGAAACCTCTCCGGCCCACTCGACTAGAGCGAAAAGCAGCAAAACGGATGCCTCCAACCTTCAATACGCCATCAATTCCTTCAACGAACGAAGAAAGGCAGCTGTCGCCCTCATTCGCTACTCCGTTATCACAACAATCCAGAGGCAACTCCTTTGTCTCCAGGACCCAGCAGAGATGTGGATAATGCTGAGCAACCAGTTCAACAATACATACTCCCAGACCCAACGCTCCCTCCACGTGAGCAACCTCCACACGGTAAGGCCTCACCCAGGCGAAAAAAATCGGATCCTTCTGTGAATGCCTGCAACAGTATTGAGATCCTATCGAAGGAACCAAGGAAGAGATCTCTGACAATGCTACGATCCATCACCTACTCAACTTCGTGGGAATCCTATTCAGCGAGGCCACCCACGTGCTTCGGAAACAGCTGAACAATGGGACACTCACTCTTCAAGAAACCATCGACGAACTCTGTGAGTACGAATGGAATAAGCTAACCCACGAGATAAACGACCCCAGCAATAACACCTCTGGGGCACTTCTCTACTCCCATGGCAGTGGAAAGAAACTTCTATGCCAATACTGAAAGAAGAAGGGTTACCATATCTCCGACTGTTGCAAGAAAAAGGCTCAAGATTCTCAGAAGAAGTCCCCAGGCAATCCCACCCACGCTAGGAAGGATACTGGACAATCAGCTGGCAAGAAACGCTCCCGGAACAACTTTGAGTGCTGGCATTGCTGTGAAACTGGCCACATGGAGAAGGACTGCACTCTGAAGAAAAGATTGGATGAGCTCAAAGCTGCTCGGAATCAGAAGCGTTTTGGCAAAAAAGGAAGTGCCATGGTGGCAAATGGTGATAATACCGAACAATCCCTCTTTCTCCGGTCGGATCTAGATTGACTAACCGACACTGCCACAGGCCGAGCCCTACTCACATCAGGCCGAGCTGTACTCACACCCATCGACCGAACCCTACTCACATCCGGCCATGAGGCAGTACCTGATGATGAGTTCCTCCACGACGGTGAAACGCTCTCAAAAATGGTTGCCGCCGTAGTGCTCGGTGAACGGGAAAATGACTAGGGAACGCATGAGTACGGCGCGGTGAGTGAGTACGGAGCGTGTGAGTACGGAGCGCGTGAGTACGTAGCGTGTGAGTACGGAACACGTGAGCACGGCACTGCGTGTGAGTACGGAGTGGGTGAGTACGGAGTATGTAAGTACGGAATGTGTGAGCACGACACTGCGAGTGAGTACGGAGCGCGTGAGTAGGGAACGCGTGAGTATGGAATGCGTGAGAACGGTACTCTGCGTGAGTATGTGGGGACGTGTGAGTACACGGGGGCGTGTGAGTACACGGGAGCGTGTGAACATGACTGTGAACCCTACTCACAGAATACCTTCAAGACCAGCCACTTTGCCTTGGTCACTGAGAGAACACCCTCAATATGGATAATCGATTCCGGAGCCTCCCACCACATGTAAAATGGCCCTCGGAGCCGGTTCCGGATCTACTCCCGATTATCGCACACCATCGACATAAGGCTGGGAGATGACACCATTGTCCAAGCTACCCTTAAGGGCCTCGTTCAAGTCCAGAATCACTGGGTCAAGGCCCTACACCTTCCAACCTTTCGATACTCTCTTCTCTCAGTAGGGGACCTAGATACCCACGGATACAGCACCACATTCGAGAAGGGCATGTGCATCATCAGCGATCACACCAAGCAACGGATGATAATGTTGGGACAAAAGAACGGCATGCTCTACGGCTAGATGCTGGTCCTTCAGTCCTCGACTCGCAAAATACTGCCCTTATTACTTCGAACGAACAGCCAAAACTATCCATCGCCAAATCAAGGATGTGACATCGATGTCTCGGTCACCCCGGAGAAGCAGCAATAAAGTCTATTGTCAAAGGTTACGTCGATGACGGCCGCATCTGCGAGGTATGCATCTAGGCAAAGCACAAACAGAAGATAATCCGTGTTCCAGTCGAGCGCATCACTACACCATTCGAGTTGGTTCATTCGGATCTGTGCGGACCATTCCCTGTACGCTCGTCAGGCGGTGGCCAATACTTCATTGTCTACATCGATGACTACTCTCGTCATGCAGAGATCACCGTCCTCTCTGACAAATGTGCGGAGACCTCAATGGCAGCCTTCCAATGGTTTCAAGCCAAAGTGGAAAGCTGGGGATACGATATCCAGAGGTTTCGCTCTGACAACGGAAGTGGGGAATACAACAACAAAACGTTCCGAAGCATCCTTGCCATCTGAGGTATTGCATTCAAGCTATGTCTGCCACATACCCAACACAAGAACGGCATCGCGGAAAGGATGATCAGAGTTGTGACCCAGAAGGCTAGGGCCATGATGCTCGATTCACAAGCCCCAATGCACTTCTGGGCCGAGGCCATCAACACTGTGTGCTATCTGCATTGAAGAACCGCGAATCAATCCTTGGATGGAACGACGCCATACGAGGTGCTCAAATGCCATCGCTGGCTATACCGAAGCGGCTACTACGCCAACTCACAGCACGTGAGTACGTCGCCAAATGCCAACTCACAACATGTGGGTACGGGAATCGGCAACTCACAGAGTGCGGGTATGGTAATCCGCAACTCGCATGTGGGTCCGGCCCTTGATGGCAACTCACAGCGTGTGGGTACGACGCTCGACGGCAACACACAAGATGTGAGTACGAGGCCGACATCAGCCTAGGACAAACCCACTCTGGATCACCTTCGCCGCTTCGAATGCGTAGTGTGGAAGCACATCCCAAAATCTCAACGGCTGGATGCAAAGATGGGTGCCCGTACAAAGGCTTGCACAATGCTCGGATACGTTCACGATACCACCAAGATTTGGCGGATATGGGATCCTGACTTCGGCAAAGCTGTCAAATACTCAGACCTCTACTTCGATGAGAGTCAGACTGCCTAAACGTCCTGCATGGCAGATAGCGAAAGAAGCGGTGACCCACTCAGACTGCCGGAAGAGGAACCAGTGGTCACCGAGGTGATGGAAGATTCACCTGAAGCTGAAAACCCGGATACAGCTCCTGAGCAGGAGAGCAATCCGGCCGCTATGCTAGACACACCTACGGTAACCCCACCGACGAGGTTGGGGACATTGGAAGAGTCACCCACGCCAGATCCACAAAGCGAGTCCAACGGAGTCATCACTGCTATTCCCTCTCAGCCTTGCATGCGGACGAGAAGCCAGTCAAGACGGGCAGCCAGCGCCGATACAGCCCTGGCTGCTGAGGTCACAACTGATGACGACCCACAGTCGTAGAGAGAAGCCATGAATGGCCCTCTTCAGCACCAGTGGAAGGTTGCTATGCAACAGGAGTACGCGTCTCTGTTAGAGAACCACACCTTCACCCCGGTAGAGCATGCCCGCAGCAAGCCTATCAGCTGCAAATGGGTATACAAGACGAAGACGAACCCTGACAGCACCCTGAGATACAAAGCTAGGCTTGTCATCAAAGGCAATGAACAAATGCAGGGCATCGACTTCGATGAAACATACACTCCGGTCAGTAAGATGACTACCCTTTGCTATCTAATGTGTCGTGCTGCCCAGGAAGACTGGGAGATGGACCAGCTCGACGCCGTCACTGCGTTCCTGAACCCAGCAATCGACAAGGAAGTCTACATGCAGCTTCCTGAAGGGATCGAGTGGCTCATTGCTGTGACCCGAACCCAGTTCCGCGGGCACCATCCTTGATTATTGCCCATGGGCTATAACCTCAGGAACAGCATGTGACGGTGTTTGGCGCTCACCGCGCTCTGGGCTGGGCCAGGCTGTGCCGAGGTACAGGACTGGGCTGAGGCGGCCCGGGCTGAGGTGGCCCAGAAGCTTAAAGAGTAGTTTGACGGAGTGTCATACTCCGGTGGCATGACTCACGGTTTGGATGGTTAAGCAGGGTGCGAGCAGGTATATAAGTAGATAGCTCTCCCACTCTTAGAAAGAACAACTCTTCTCTTCTTTTATTTCCTTCCTTTCTCCTCTCATTGCGTTCATCGTAACAATTGCTGAGACACTCTCCTCATCATCCTCCTCGTCACCGGCCAACTCTACTTACAAATCTACTCACAATCCATGTGCCAAGGGACATTCAATGAGTCGAGCCGAGGAGAGGTTCGTCGAGTCGACTTGGACGCTGGACGGCAAGTCACAGCGAGTTAGTATGATGCCCAGCAACTCGCAGCGTGTGAGTACGACGCCTGCCAACTCGCAGCGTGTGAGTACGATGCCCGGCAACTCACAGCATATGAGTATGACGCCCGGCAACTCGCAGCCTGTGAGTACGATGTCCGGCAACTCACAGCGTGTGAGTGCGACGCCCTTCAACTCACAGCGTGTGAGTACGATGACCACACCGGATCCTATGGCAATGCCAATCTACATGAACTGCTCCCTGAGACTCAACAAGGCGCTCTACGGCCTCAAGCAAGCACCTCTCTTATGGCACGCTACCATAAATGAGTTCCTCCTGTCGATTGGCTGTACACGTACACACACAGACGAGAATCTGTACCTCCGCTCCCGCATCTTTCTCCTTCTCTATGTTGACGACACCACAATCCTGTACCTGCGATCAGCCTCCAAGGCCGCCGAGGACCTCAAGACAGCACTGAAGAAGGAATACAAGATGACGGACCTCGGGAAAGCCAAGCAGTTCCTAGGCCTGGAAATAGCGCGTCAGGACTCCAGTGCCATCACCCTTGGACAGGCCAAATACATCCAGACTATCGTCAAACACTTCGGGATAGAAGACGCAAACCCCACTCGCACTCCTCTCAATGACAAAACGACTCTCGAAACCAAGCTGCAAGGAGAGATGGAAGTAGATGCTGGACACTACCAGAGTATCGTCGGCAGCTAGTCATACGAAGCCACAGCGACCCGTCCTGATATAGCCTTTGCCGTATCAGCACTCAGCCGCTACAGCAGCAGACCCTTCACGTCGCACCTAACAGCTGCCAAACGAGTCCTCCGATACCTCAAAGGAACCGCCGACCTCAAACTAGTGTTCGCTCGTATACCTGTCACTCCGTCACCGATACTCGGATTCATGGACTCCAACTTTGCAGGGGATATTGTCAAGAACCTGCCTTGACTACTCCGTGCTGCTCGACAGGTAACGTAGGCTCGTTTCTTCGTGGCAAGCTCATGATCACACTTACGACGCACTCACATGCCGCTCGTAGTCATACTTCTGGCGTACTCACGCGCCGCTCGTAGTCACACTTCCAGCGTACTCACGTGCTGCTCGTCGTCACACTTCCGGCGTACTCGCGCGCCGCTCATCGTCTCTCGGTATCCGCCACGCCCGGCATGGTCTCGTCGCGGTCCTCTCACATGCCTTGCGTTGGTTCATTGTTCTCGGGTATCCGTCACACCTGGCGTGATCTCGTCGCAGTCCTCTCACACGCCTTGCGTGGGCTTGTTGTTCTCTCAGTATCCATCACGCCTGGCGTGGTCTCGTCGCGGTCTTCTCACACACCTTGCATGGGCTCATTGTTCTCACGGTATCCATCACGCCTGGCATGGTCTCATCACGGTCTTCTCACACGCCTTGCGTGGGCTTGTTGTTCTTATTGGGGTGGTGGTCGTAGCGCCGGTTTACGGGTAGAGAGAGGTAGGTCTGTGGAGAGAGATAATATTCGATTTCGATCTATCGTGCTTTAACACTACAGGTTTTGTGCGCTCCTCCTCCCCGTACCGCCCCCATGGGGTTTCCATTTTTCCCGACCGCCAAAGAAGTATACGCACCAAGGAAAAGAACAAACCGGACAGGAATCAAGGATCGCAACGCATGACACAGAATAGGGAAACCAGGAAACGCTCTGACAGTACAAAAGAAACCAATCGCCTCTGTCCTTCCTCCCATTCGTCGTGTCGGTCGTGATATCGTTTATGGTTCGAAAGCACCGAAGTTCAGCTCGGGGGAGTCCAGGTCGCTAACATCGGTGCAGTCCGGTGTGTTGTGGTTTCCGTTGAACCGGATAAGCGTGGAGTGGCCCAGGCCTGTTGTTCGTAGGAAGTGGCGCAGCAGGTTTGTATTTTCGGGTGTGGTGATGAATTCCAGGGACTGAATGTCTCCTGTGGTGGCTTTGCGGAGGAGTACCCACTGCGGCATCAGCAGTGGGCAGTCTCGTAGTAGGTGGTGAGAGGAGGTAAGTCCGTACCACAGGGGCATGGGTCTGCTGTGATGTTGGGGGGTGGGTCGGAGGGTGATCGGTTGCAGAAGACTCTCCACATTGCTTGTGTATCGGCCCAGTTCCCTCCATGGAGGTGGCTGGGAAACTTGAATGAGGGCTTTGAGAGTGGTAGTTCTGTTTTCCACCGATGGAGTAGCTCCGCTCGTGCTCGAGCCAGTAGCCATGTCTTGGTGGTGAGCGCGAAGTGGCAGGGAACGGCCGTGGTGGCTCCCTGTTTGGCGAGTGTGTCGGCTCGTTCGTTCCCCTTGATGTTGCAGTGGGAAGGGTACCAGGTGGTGGAGATCTCCCAGCCCAGTAGGCTGAGGTCGCTAATCACTTCCAGGGCTTGGCGGGCATATTCGTGGTTGTGTTTGTTGAATTGAAGTGTTTCGAGTGCCGCCCGGTTGTCCACGCAGATAATTGCTGTAGCTCGTGGTGCGGTGGTAGTGAGGAGGGATGTGACTGCTTCTTGGATTGCATGGAGTTCGGCGTCGTACACCTCGGCCCGGTTGCCTAGGTGGCAGCTGCCTTCCCCCAGCCGGTAGAGTTGTTGGTCACCACAGTGGAAGGTTGCCCAACCACACCCGACAGACCCATTCTCAAGTTTGGAGCCGTCAGTGTAGATGACGATGGTGTGGTTTGGTAGCGTGTGGAGCTATTCTTCATGGAGCTGTTGGGGTGTTGTTGTTTTATCTGGGTTTGGGGAAGGGAGCACATTGGTTCAGTCCACTGTCGAGGTGGTAGTGCGCTTCTCCAGTTTGCCTTGTACTGTTGGAATTGCTTCTCGCTGCTCCGGTGTGGTGCGCCGACAGAAGCGACACCACAGCAAAGGCGGCGGCAGAAACGCTGTGGGGAGTAATGCCATAGCAATGGCAATGGCAAGGGGATCCTGGCAACGACAGCTTGGTATTCTTCTATAGCAGCGTCCGTCGCATTCTTTCTTCTACACTCTTCTACTAGATAGTGGCAAGAAGATACTTGTTACGTCTACCTCTAGCGATTTCATCACCCGTCAACGATCAAATCATCTTGTTCTGTCTCTCTCTCTTTCTCTCTCTCTCTTTCTCTGTACTTGTGAAGACTCTCGAAAGGAAAGGGTGATCGGGTAATCTTCAACAGGTTATGAGCCTGGAGCCGTAACCGCTCCACATACGATCAAACCTCATCCCCGTCAAAACTCTCGCGTGATAAATAGCTCCTCAGGAGCCAGTGGTAAACATGGGGGCCGGCGATTTCGAGGCCCTTCTCTTTACGTCTCACTTAAGAGAGCATTCTCCTCGAAATAGAGTGCTAACCAGCTCAGTGATAGAAGAATTGCAACAGGCAACGGCCGATTCCCCGCTCTCCATATCTCGCAATGCATATCTATAACAGTCGTCATCATGAGTAAAGAATAGTTCAAACACCCACTGGGCAACATCCGCCTACTCGATCGTACCAACTACGCAGTCTGCAAGGAAGATTGTATGAAGGTCCTACAGGGAATAATGGCTTGGGACATCGTGATGGAGAGGGAAGAAGAACCGGAAGATCCGGGAAGACCCAACGACTTCTCCAGAAACCTTGTTCTGGCACGGAAGGCGTACAAGGACTACTACAAGCAACGGAAATTGCAGGCCTTGGCCATTATCTATGGATCCTGCACCAATGCTGTCAAAGTATACGTCAAAGGAATGGACGACCCCGTCGAGATGTGGAAAGAATTGGAGGCCCGCACAAACACTGCCAACTCCTCGGTCGGAAGAATGTCGCTCTTTCGGAAATTCAGCACTCTTCGTCCCACTCCCGGACAGCCACTCAATGCCTACTTCGCCGAACTGCTTGATATCACCACTGAGCTCGCTGGCTCCGAAGAAGTGGTCTCCGACATGGTCCTCAAGAATCACATCTATACGACTCTCCCTCCCGCCTATGCAGTCACAATTGAGATTCTTCAATCCCGTGCGAAAGTTACTGTTCAAGAAGTCATTGATGCACTCAATGAATGCGAGACGAATCGTTCGATGACAACCAAACCTGATGCAGTCTCGGCTGCTCTCTACACACAGCAAGGAGGAAGAGGAGGACGAGGCGGCTACCAGGGACGATACCAGGGAAATGAGCGCTCTCAGAAGGGGTGGTGTGATTGGTGTAAAACCGGCACCCACACTACCGCCAACTGCTGGAGTAAGAAGAACAACAAACGAGCTCGAGATCAGAATGACTGCTACTATTGCGGAGAAGAAGGTCATATGAAGAATGACTGCCCAGCCAGAAAAAAGGGACAGGCCCTACGAAATAGCAGAGGAATCGGACGCGAAGGAAACGGACGCGATGGACGCGAAGGAAACGGACGCACTCACAATACCTCTGGTAACCAGCAATGACTTGCGGGGTCAATCTCCCTCAGCTCGGAGGTAATGGTGGCATCATATCAATCAGCAATAACAACAAGGACCTGGGTAATTGATTCCGGAGCATCTCACAATTACGGCAACAATTTTCGAGATTTCCGGAAGAACTCAGTTAAGGAAACGAATATGATCATCAAGTTGGGAGATGATCATCAAGTACAAGCAAAGAAGAAAGGAACTGTACATCTGGGAGGAGTGGATATTGAGGCGTTCTTGGTTCCGGAATTCCGAATATCTCTCCTGTCAGTAGAACAACTCGACTCACACGGATACACAACAACATTCCGATCAGGGATATGCTCGATTGCCGATGCAAAAGGACAAAAAGTTCTCGGCGCCAACCTTGAAGACGGCCTATACATACTATCAACGGATGGATCAGCACACATCTCCGAAATAAAGATGCTGCGAACAGCTTCACATTCCCACTCAACAAATATATGGCATCGACGTCTCGTGCACCTTAATCATCAGGACTTGAGATGACTACTGGAATCCTCAGGCGAACGCTTTACAGACCCGGACGTTGAGCCGGTGATGGATCCTATGGACGTTGAGCCTGTGGCAGATCGTATGGACATGAGTCCTCGGTGGGAAACACCTGGATTGTGTCGGACATGCATTCATGCGAAGCAACAACAATATATTGTACCCACTAAGGCACCCCGGTCCTCAATGTCTTTTGCGCTTGTGCACTCAGATCTCTGTGGGCCTATGAAGCATAGTATCGGAGGTGCCCAATATTACATCATCTATATTGACGACTGTACAAGATACACTGAGGTGTATTTTCTGATCACAAAAACCGCGGAAGAGATATCGGCCAAGTTTCAACATTTTCAAGCATGGGTGGAAACACAGGGATTTCACATTAAACGATTTCGTAGTGACAATAGATCTGGAGAATACAGCAACTCGGTATTCCCAGAACTACTGGGAGAAAAAGGAATTACGTTTGAACCCTCCCCCCCGTACACCCAACACAAGAACGGAACGGCCGAGCGGATGATCCGAGCACTGAATGCGAAAGCACGAAGTATGATGCTGGATGCAAATGTGCCGACAATATTGTGGCCAGAAGCCATCAGGACAGCATGCTACCTGCATCGAAGGTCACCTACATCGAGTCTGACGGACAACCGGTCACCATACGAAGCATTGTATGGCACCATTCCGAAAATCGGACACTTATGACGATTCGGATGCTGAGCATACAAACGTATTCCATCCGTTCAGAGAACGGAAAAGAAATTTGGAAACCGCTCCAGTATGTGCATGATGCTGGGATACGTTCATAACACCACGAAAATCTGGAGAATTTGGGATTTCAAATCAGGAAAAACTGGACGAGCAGTGGAATGCTCAAGTGTGGTGTTTGACGAGGAAGAAAATGCACATACAGAGGAGCAGACGGAAGCCATTCAGTTTCCAGACACCACCGATGAAGCGTAGACCGATCAGACCGACGAAGCGCAGGACGAGATCCATGAAATGAATGACGCACATGGTCTAGAGAATACCAGTAAGTAACAAATATCCGATTTCTCTCATCAAATGCAGTGAAATCGCTCAATGAGCGGCTGGACGATATGTGTTATACCTGCCAAATCAGCGAATGCTGGGCAGTATGCCGAATTCAGTGGAAATGCTGGGCAGATACCTGCTGAATTCAGCGAATGCTGGGCAGATGCCTGCTGAATTCAGTAAAATGCTGGGCAGATGACTGCTGAATTCAGCGAATGCTGGGCAGTGTGCCGAATTCAGCAAAATGCTGGGCAGATGACTGCTGAATTCAGCGAATGCTGGGCAGTGTGCCGAATTCAGCGAATAAGCTGGGCAGTTGCATATCTCGCGAAATAGCGAGAACTGGTGACGTGGATTCCAATTATTGAGACCAAGACTGATTGAAATGGCAGACAAAAATGACTACGTCTCTGCCCAGACACGCAGCAAGGCACGCCTTAAAACCAATAAAGCGATTATGAGCAAGGCTCACGAAGAAGGGGGTGATTTGACATCTTCGGAATACATTGCCTCTGCGTTTCTGCTGCTTGGGATTGCCGAGGCATCGGAAGATGAAGCCGAAATCGAACCAATTAGCGAGTCCATTACCGCCGAAATCGAACCAACTAGCAAGTCCATTACCATTGAATGTGACAACGAGAGTGAACCGCTCACCTACAAAGTGGCATTACGAAGTCCGCAAGCAAGACAATGGAAGGAAGGCATGCGCCAGGAATGGCAGGCATTGGTCGAGAATCACACATTCGATGTCGTGGCAAAAGGTAATGCAGTCCATACGTCAATGACTGACAGGACAGTCGAAGAGCCTATTGGGTGCAAGTGGATCTACAAGAGGAAGATTAATCCAGACGGATCCACTCGGTACAAAGCACTGGCCGCTCAGTATGGCTGGGATGTTGATCACATGGACGTAGTAACAGCCTTCCTAAATCCAAGGATTGACCGAGACAACATCTACATGGAAATGCTGCTTGGAATCGATTGGCTCTCGCCGAGCAGAAGCACGTGGAATGGAAGCGTGTCGAGTGAAAGCGCGTCAAGCGGAAGCACATTGATACTTCAGAAGACTCTCTACGGACTGAAGCAGGCGCCCACACTTTGGTACGAAGATATCGATGGATACTTGCAATCTATAGGATTCCGGCAATCGGCTGAAGATCCAAATCTATACCTTCAACAAGGAGTCCTCCTGGTACTATATGTGGACGATCTGCTCATTGCCCACAATGGTGCAGAAGGACGAGGACATCAGATCATGCAGCTGCAGCAAAAGAAGTACAAGATATGCGACTTGGGTGCGGCAAAGCAGTTCCTAGGAATCGAGATCGAAAGGACCAATGATGGAGAATTCGGTATCTGTCAACAAGGTTACATCAACACAATCATACGACGATTTGGACTGATGGATGCAAAACCGACTAAGTCTCCACTTGATCCTCAGACAGATCTGGCTAACACCCACTGTGAGGACAAACCGGCCAACCGCAAAGAATACCTGTCAATGGTAGGATCACTCATGTATGCAGCGCTTGGGAGTCGACCAGATATTGCCTTCAGCGTTACTGCTCTCAGCCGATACAATGTCCAACCACTCGAGATGCATGCAACGGCTGCCAAGAGTGTTTTACGATACCTCAAGTCTACATCGGAATTCCGAATTCACTACCGACGGCTCCCATCCTACTCGCGATCGGATACACCCTCTATCAACATAATCGGATATACCGACTCGGATTGGGCAGGAAACCTTACAACTCGCAAATCGGTTGGAGGATGTGTGTTCGGCCTGGGACGCACTGGCGCCAACGAAGAACTCGTCATGTCCGGACTGATTCAATGGCAAGCCAAGTCTCAGAGCGTCGTAGCGCTTTCAACGCTCGAAGCTGAATACATCCCCTGTTCATACACTATCCGGGAAAGCCTCTGGCTCAGGCGTATGATGAAGGAGGCAGCAGGAGGAATGGCAGTAAAGATTGTTGATGGACCGGTACCAATCAGATGCGACAACCAAGGCGCCATCCAATTGATCACCTCTGGAGTCGTACGGCAAAAGTCAAAACACATTGACGTAAAATATCATCATGTTCACGACGAACAGATGAAAGGCGCAGTTAAGTTCCAATACGTTACCTCAGAGTCTAATCCTGCCGATCTGTTGACGAAACCTCTTGCGGTTTCCCGACACGAACAACTATTGGAACTCAACGGTCTCACTCCATTCAGCCCCGATGACGGAGAATCCGAATATGATGAATGAGGCCGATCTCGAAAAGGAAAAGGGGATGCGGTTCTTTGGCAAAGAAAAGGGGGTGCGGGTGATAAGGAATTGGAAGAGGAAAGAAGTTTTCTTTTGTTGAAGCATGTTCTTGCATCCTGTCGGCAAGCATAAGTCGGCACTCGTTTTCCTACTAGCAAGTGTTTTTCCCACGAGGTTTTCACTGCAGAGGTTTTAATGAGGTCGACGAGGATTTGATGGACTGTTCTTGATTTGGTGGATTTCTGTTTGGTACGGAGCACGAGAAGAGGTGGGTGTGTTGGAATTGCTTCTCGCCACTCCGGTGTGGCGCGCCGACGGAAGCGACACCGCAGCAAAGGCGGCGGCAGAAACGCTGTGGGGAGCAACACCATAGCGACGGCAATGGCAAGGGGATCCTGGCAACGACGGCTTGGTATTCTTCTATAGCAGCATCCGTCGCATTCTTTCTTCTACACTCGTACATACTTCTAGATAGTGGCAAGAAGATACTCGTTACGTCTACCTCTAGAGATTTCATCACCTGTCAACGATCAAATCATCTCGTTCTGTCTCTCTCTCTTTCTCTCTCTCTCTTTCTCTGTACTTGTGAAGACTCTCAAAAGGAAACGGTGATCGGGCAATCTTCAACATGTACTAAGTGCTTGCTGAGTGCATAAAGGCGGTAGAGTCCTGGGAGGTTGGGGTGGGTTTCTGATAGGGCTTGTGACGGGCCCAGAGAGTGGTGTTGGGGGAGGAAGTGAAGTCGGATGGCGTATCGCAGGGATAGGTAGTCCAGGTACGCCTCCATTGGCGGGAGTTGTGATAGTGTGATGAGGTTCGTCGTTCTGGTGTTGAGGGGGAGTCCTGTAATCCATCGGGCAACTGAGTTGTAGGTGGTGCGTAAGGTTGCGGTGACCATCGGGGTGCCCGTCCACCATGCTGGTGATGCCCAGAACATTGTGGGGAGGATCGCCATCATTGCCAGGTGGTGGGCAACATGCGCGGAGATGCCCCGTGAGTGGTGTCGTAGGAAGTTGAGGCTGCCGAGGGCCCGGTTGCCCTTGGCCGCTGCCATGGTGGTATGGTGTAGGAAGCTGAGTGATTCATCGATGTGCACTCCTAGGTACTTGTTTTGCCATGAGGCCACAATGGTGTTGTTGTTGATTCTGAGGGGGGGGTGTGTGCTAAGGCTCCTGTTCTTATCCTTGCTGGTGAGAGGGAGGCAGTAGAGCAGTTCGGTCTTAGGTGGTGCGAAGGTTAGTCCAAGGTGGACTCCCCTGCTGAGGTGTTCTTCAGTCCTTTCTTCGAGGAGTGTGTTGGCTCTGGTGATGGTCGTCGACATTTGGACCATGCATACGTCGTCTACATAGGATGCGTCGATCGCATCGTGGGATTGATGGCTCCTCTCCAGCATGGCATTGCTGTAGATGAGGAACAGGGCTGGGGAGACTGGGGATCCCTGGGGCAGCCCGCACCTGTATGGTTGGGGCTGTTCTGATTGTTGGCCAAAGCCGAAGGCGATTTTCCGGTCAGTGTTGAAGGCTGTGACCCACTCCGTCAGGTACTGGGGCATGCGTTGTTGTTGCATAACCTCCCGGAGTGTTACTGGGTGGACTTGGTTGAAGGCGCCCTCAATGTTGCGGGTGAGGATGGCAGGTCGTAGTGGGGTTTTGTTTGCTGCTTTCTTCTGGTTGATTGCCCAAGCGATAGGGGTGATTGTTCTGAGTAGGGCGTCGATTGCTGAGTTTTCTGCCTGAGCCCCCATCTGTGAGGGGTGTGTGGCCCCACAGGTGAGGGCGGCCTGGGAGAGCTGCTTGGCGACGATGGATTCGAGGAGTTTTCCGAAACATGATTGGAAAGAGATAGGGCGGTAGGACTTGGGGTCGGAGTATGTCTTCTTGCCGGATTTGGGAATTACCACGCAGTTTGCCGTTTTCCATTCTGGAGGATGGGTGCCCCAGGTCAGGCAGGCTGTGAACAGGTGCAGGAGGAGGTAAGGGGCCGCCGTATTCAAGTGGCATAGGGTGGTGTATGAGATGTCGTCTGGGCCAACTGAGATTCTATACTTCAGGTGTACAATTGCCAGATGTGTCTCTTGTATTGTAACTGGCTCTGTGTGGTGGCGGATGTCCTTTGTGGAGGTGAGGAGGCCAGGGGGGAGTCGCGTTCGTGGGGTTGCGTTGACTAGGGGAAAGAGTGCAGTGCGTAGCGCATCGCATTTGCCCCTGAAGGTTGTTTGCCCGTTAAGGGGGGGGATTGGTTTGTGGTATGTGTTGTGGTATTCGATCGTTTTTCAGATGGTCTTGGATGATACGGCTTGGAGCTGTGGGATTCGGTACGCTGTTTTAGCATTGCGTACCATCGTCGACCATTTGTGCTGTTTGTGTTGTCTGTCTTTCCGGTTGGTGTCGTTGGGTTCTTGGCGGGCTCGTCTCTCTGCTCGTTTGACTGCTCTTTTTGGCAGTGTCAAGTTCTGGTTCCACCATGGTGCTTCCTGTGTCCATGGATCTTTCATAGGGACAGCGTGGTTGGTTGCTTCGTGGATGAGTTGGGTAATGTTGGTGACCGCGTGGAGGGTATCCTCGGTTCCTTGGAGGTTTGAGAGGTCCATCCGGGCAGGCTGTATGTATGAGCCGAAGCTTCCCCAGTCGGCCTTGCACCAGCAGCGCTGGGCCTTCTGTGGTGCTGCGTTTGTGGGTAGGGAGAGGGTGGCGGCAAGGGAGCTGTGGTCCGAGGTGGTGTCATGATCAATTGCCAGGGTCAGAACCAGCTGGGTCGTCCTGCCCCTGGAGAGGCATAGGTCAATGGTGGAGGGTTGCCCCCCGTTTCGGGGGTGGTGGGTGGGGTTGGCTATTTTGTTGTGGAGGTGGAAGTTGTTTTCCGTGAGCCAGTTGGCAATGGTGTGGCTGGCCAGGGAGGTGCGTGCTGATGGGGGCAGTGGGCCCTGCCACTACGTGTGGTGGGCATTGAGGTCCCCCATCAGGAGGCAGTCTGTCGGCAGGTCGATGGTGGGAAGGATGGCTGCTACTGGGTCCGGTCATCCAGGGGAGTATAGGTTGTATAGAGTGAATGTGGTGGTATGTTGTTGTTGGAGGGATGTGATGGTGGTGCACAGGAAGGAATCCTGCGCCGCAAAGGTGGTGGTAGCACTGAGCCCAGGCACGCGGCGGACGTATGTCACACATCTGGGCCGTGTTGGTGTTGGGGTGAACATGTCAAAGTTTGGCATAGTGGGAGGGTTTCCATGTCTATCGCACCATGGTTCTTGGAGGAGGCAGATAAGGTTTTCGGGTTTTCTTGCGAACTCTTGCAATGCGGAAATCGTAGTCGCTTGGCCTCTCGCACAGTTCAGCAGCTGTATGGACCCGACGTTGTGGAAGGGCATTTTATTCCGTCATTCCCGCCATGGGGGCATCTCCCAGGGTGGTCATGGCCATCGTATTCGTGTTGTTGTTGAAGGATCGGATCTTAATGGGTGTGGGGCAGTTGGGGTTGCTGGCCTTGTGGGGTGCGTTGCAGTTGGCACAGCAGATTGGTGGGTGGGTGCAGGTGGGGCCTCTCTTGCAGGCTGGAATGGTGCATGGGTGGTCTTTCGTTTTGTGGGCATCCGCAGCGACCGCGCAGCGCGACAGGTTTTTGCAAAGGGTGGCGGGGTGTCCGTAGCCCTGGCAGTTCCGGCACTGGGTGCTTCTTCCGTATGAGATGTAATCATCAAGTTGGCATTCACGGTTGCAGATGGTGAGGTAGTGTCGTCCAATGTCAGCCTTCTTGGTGCTGCCACTGAGGTTCAGACTATCGTCGAGGTTGCTTTCTGTTCGCGTCAGTCTGTCGGGGTGAGCCGGCATGGCGTCTGGCACTGGGTCGGCTGGGGGTAGTTGGTGGCGATGCTGTCGGAGATGTCGGGCAGTGTGAGATGGGTCGCGACTCCGTGGAGCAGGAACTGGCTGAAGAGCTTTCTGATTTCGACCTTCTCGTACTTGCCGTAGTAGGTGAGGGCGTCGGCAATGATGGTCGTGTAGTCTTCGTAGATGATGTTGTTTTGGGTGTTGGTGGTAGTGAAGATGATGGATCCACGCATGGTTACCCGGGCGCGGAGGAAGGGGGGGGCAGTTACGTCCTGGTTGTCGACCAGGACGTTGTTTACTCCGTGCAGGGCTGCATCCGCGATGACTTGGCGGGCAAGGTAGTCTCGTTCAACGTGGGTGGCAGCTTCGGCGGGGGACACGGCCGGGAAGTGGCACGTGACCTCGCGCTCGGCTTGGGGGTACATAGTCGGGATAACATCAGCAAAAACGCGAAAAATGCTCACGGTGCTCCCGGCGCTTCCGTAAGCTTTATTAAGCTTTATTAAGCTTCTGTAAGAGAGAAGTTATATTTTGCTACCGTAAGGATTTGGAAAAAAATAATCTCTTTTATTTCAACTAAAACACGGAGAAAGGAAATTTAAAATCTGTGTCTCACTTCGAAAAAAAGCAATGTACCTCAACATTTCATTTTTTTGCTGATGAATCTTCGGTGTGGCAGGCTTCCTTCCCTGGGTTTTCTTCTTCAAGTTTTCCCATCCTTCAACGTTGGTGGCGTGTGTGGCGTGTTCGGTTGGTGGGTGTGGTTGGGCGATGGGTGCTTTGGCGGTGTCGGCATATGTGCGGTGTTACACCTTAGTAATTAGCTAGAATACGTAGCAAGGGAGACTCATCACGGGCCTTCCGAAAGGCACTAGTTGCCTCTGAAGCACGGGTAATGATGTCAGAGAGTCTAGGTAGGAGATCGAGGAGACGGAGATTAGCTGTCGGCCGAGAAAACCGGACCTAGGCTAACTCCGGAGATGAGGGGGCGAGTGCAAACAAACGGATTTCTTTCCAGAAAGAGATTGCGTCACCTCAGGGTGATCGACAGACTCTAGAACTTAGACCCCGCACGACTGCATGGCCCTCATACAGTACATGGCTCCTCAGGGAGCTCTCCCCTCAGGGAGAGACGGAGGACTCTGAGCCTAGAGTGCCGCTAGGGGCATGGAAACCTCATCTCCCCTTATCTACACCCTGCTATGACCAATGAGTCACCCACGGGGTCCCCGCACCTCGGAGGAATCCAAGCCCGAGTCACCAGCGCTCACGCTGGTTCATCAGATCTCACGCTATGACCTCCACCATAACAAGGGAGAGGTTTCTCTCGGAAACAGAAGAGAAAATCAGCACGAACATCGTCAAACAACACTACCGCACCAAACCACACACAAGATCTAAGATTATTCCGTTGTGAATTATCGAGAGTAGCCTGATTACCTTTGAACCCCCCCACACTCCGGTTACGAGACAACCCCAGTGTCACACTATAATCTTGATCTCAAAATCACCCTACTTTCATGATGGGCTTCGACGACACCTACTTCGAAGACCACCTTTATCTCCTCGAGCTATCCACCTTCTTGGAACCTAAGTCTCAGTACTCCTTCGACTATACGTTCCAATCAATCGATAGCGAATTACCCGACTACGAACAGTGGGATACGTTCAGCGACAGACCTATCCCTATGCCCTACCTCGAAGGCAACCACGAGCCCTGGAACTGGTATACGCAATACTGGGTCAACTGCGCGCACAACCATACAAACGCCGAATTCACGGAAGACGAGCTCCAAGATCTCTGTGACTATTACTTTACCGACGATGAAGCAATCTATACAGGACACTTTCTAGACCTATATTAAAAATGGCGTCTACCGACTTCAACATGCTCCGCCTGGAAGCCCCCAGAGATGTACTACAGATCACCGACGGTACGGAACAGGTGGAAGAATCCTAGGAGGTCGCCAATCCCGCCACATGGCTCCGCGCCCTAGCCAAACAACAAAAGCAAGCAGAACAAGACCTGGGGCAACTGGTCCACCTCTGCGGAAATACGATCGATCACGCCGACCAAAGAATCCAGCAGATCGAGCAAGCCTACCGAGATTTATCGGAGGGAACTAGGTACGTATACGACCGGTTGAGTGCTAATGAGAGGATCACAGGGGACTGGATCCGAAGTGAATTAGCAAGCGCGGCTAGCGCATATCAGGCCTTTGCGCACAACGTCTGGGGCGCCATTATCGAACGAACCCAAGAGGCCGATCAAAAGCAGGTAGGACAGGCTACGCAGCTAACGCGACTCAACGATTCCATATCATTCCTAGCGGAGGCGAATGTGGCAAGAAGCCAACATTTGGCAAACTTTCAAGGTAATGTGGAGTTATGGGCAGAAGAACACCAAAAGCGAGTGGACGAGCAGCAACAGCGGGTGGAATACCTGGAGCGTCAGCTGCAGGAAGCCCGGGAGGAGGCTAGACGACAAGCAGAGGCCCTCCAGCTTCTAGCCGCTCAAATTCCGGTTCCGGAAACCCCCCGGCCTCCAGCACCAGCCTCGGAAAGTCCACCGCCGGAGCCGACGCCATGGCGAAGCCCGGCCCGAGCAACCACGTCGAGCCTGGCCGACGCCCTGCAGCAGCTCCGAGCGGTGCCTTTGGGCAGCCCCAGCCCCGACACACAACGACCCCCGGTGCCACCCCAGCCCGCAAGAAGAAACCGCCCGCCTGCGGTGTCTCCAGCACCTGAAAGAAACCCCATGTTCGGTGGGGGAGGAATGCCACCACAGGCTCCGCGCCGACCGCTACCACCCCCACCTTCACCATCACCACCACCGACGCCCCGACCCGCGCAAAGGACGTTGACCACCGAGGAACTCGCCCAAACCATAGCCAGGGCAGTGGCCGAAGGCGTAGCCGCCGCCGCACCAGCAACCTCGTCACCAGCGACGGCCAGAATCAACACCTCCCGGCTGAAAATGAACAACCCCGAACCATTCAACGGGAAAAACACCACCAATTTCAATCAATGGTGGGAGTCGGTTACAATGTATCTGGGATTCTACCCAGAGACCGTGGACCGACAGAAAATAGCCTGGATAGGGACACTCCTAACGGATACGGCCCTGTCCTGGCACCTCCATCGTTACAGAGACCTGGGAGATACGGACACCTGGGTCAACTACTCAGCAGCGATTCGAGCGGAGTACCACAACGACCGCAAAGCGGCCGATGCTCAGCAAAAACTGGGACAACTCCGATACCAGGGGTGTATCCGAACATACATAACGGAACTCCGGTCGCTCAATAACTTCGCCTGGGCAAACGGAGAAAGCTTGCGAGAAACAGTCGATCTAGCCATGACCGACGCCATCCTGGACATGAGGTTCAGTCAAAACGAAGGAGAATTCACTGACGACGACGACTTCCTGCACGCTACCTACAGAGCAGGAATCCAGGTGGAAAAAAGAAAAGCCCTCAGGGCAACCCGAGAACTTGTCCGAGCGGCAGCCCCGCCAAAAACCGAGGCACCCCGGAAAACCCCCTCATCGAAACCTACGAATACGGGGGAAAAGCCGAAGGACCACCCACAGAGGGGCGCTCCGAGAGTGGACCGTAAAACTCAGTACAACCAACCCGGTCACTGGGCATCAAAGGACGCAGCACTGGCCGGCATCCCAGCCAAGGAACAAGAAGAATACGGGAAAAGTAGCGATAACTGTTGGCGATGCGGCAGAGGCGGCCACCGGACGTACGAGTGTTTCGCCGGAAATACCAAAAAAGGAACCGCGCTACCGCCGGCGCCGTGGAGAGTCTCCGCTGTAGCCTTAACGACACCGGAGAAACGAAAACGATCGGAAGAACTGGACGCCCCACCCGCCAAGCAACAAAAGGTGGCGGCCGTGGATACCATGGACACAGACTCCGGGAAACTCTGGGAGGACTCGGAGGACTCGGATTTTTAAGGAGCTCTTTCACAACGCCGGAAAGAGTTTGCACGATGGTATACGGCGTCCCGAAGAGGAAGACGGACGACCCCGATGCGGGTCCCGGGAAAAAGAGGCGGAGAGCCACCCGCCCAATAATCAACATGCTGCTCCACATCGGAACCGAGAAAAAACCGGTAAAAGCGCTTTTGGACACAGGCTGCTCGATAGCCTTGATCAATCAACAAACGGTTAAACAATGGGGAATCCCAAAGAAAAAGCATAAGGAAGCTCGAACGATAGAAAGTTTTACGGGAGCCACGGTCCAAGGGGCCGGGCAACACTACACGGAACCCCTATGCCTACAACATCGAAAGCACTTCTCAAGAGAAGTCTTGGAAATATCACCAATGGAAGAAGGCATCGACATATTCCTTCCGTTCAGCTGGATAGAACAGCATCCACCACAGGGGGCGTGGTCCTCGGACCAAGACATACGTTTCAACAGCGCGAGATGTTTGGAAAACTGCACCAAATTCGCAACAAACGAATTCTCATTGACATGGGACGACACAGTAGCCACGGACCCAGCGGCCGGCCTATTAGGACACGTCTCGGCAGCCTGCGACGAAGATCCGCTACAAGCCGTCCCGGTCGAATTCCGCCAATACCTAGGAATAATGGGAAAAGAAGCAGCGGACCGTCTCCCGGAACATCGCCCATACGACTGCAAAATAGACCTAAAAGAAGGGGCGACAGCGCCTTGGGGACCGATTTACCCACTTTCGGAGATAGAACTCCAGACCCTCCGAGAATGGTTAAAAGAAATGGAGAAAACCGGCAAGATAAAAAGATCTACATCTCCGGCAGGATCTCCAATCCTATTCGTCCCCAAACCCAACGGTCGAGGCCTGCGGCTATGTGTGGATTACAGGGGATTGAATGCCGTTACAATCCCGAACCGATATCCCCTACCACTCATGCAGGAACTACAGGACCGAGTACAGGGCGCCCAATGGTTTACAAAGATGGACTTGAAAAACGGATTCAACCTCATACGAATTCGGGAGGGCGATGAATGGAAGACAGCCTTCCGAACTCGATACGGACTATACAAATTCCAGGTAATGCCCTTCGGCTTGACCAACGCGCCCTCTACGTTCCAAGACATGATGAACCACATCCTATCAGACGTACTTGATGTCGGAGTCTTAGCGTATATGGACGACATCCTGATATACGCTAAAACCGAGGAAGAACACGACCGACTGGTCAAAGAAGTATTGAGGAAACTACAACAAAACTGGCTGGCAGTCTCTCCCGAAAAATGCGTGTGGAAAGCCAAGGAAGTAGAATTCCTGGGTTACATAATTGGTCGGGATGGCATCAAAATGTCAACAGGAAAAGTGGAAGCGGTCCTGAGTTGGAAAACCCCAAATTCTTTGACGGAAGTCCAGTCCTTCCTAGGATTCGCCAACTTCTACCGACGATTTATCAAAGACTACTCCAGAGTAGCCCGACCGTTGACGGAATTAACGAAAAAGGAAATAGGAAAGAATTGGTCCTGGA
>Ga0307508_10001264_pt1 | contig 28787 bp, 36 predicted proteins | sample 9_EM_MG_FD_203089 | JGI IMG/M metagenome (GOLD analysis project Ga0307508, IMG submission 203089) | Populus trichocarpa ectomycorrhiza microbial communities from riparian zone in the Pacific Northwest, United States - 9_EM | ecosystem: Host-associated > Plants > Roots > Unclassified | place...
ACAAAGGTTAATATACCCCGTTCCCGTCCCCGGTCCCGGCCCCCCCCCCCCCCCCCCCCCCCACGCTCACACGTCTGGATGGGCTGGCTGATCGGTGGGATGAAGGACAAATATACCCGCGCCGTCGCGGACTTCCGTAACCTCCAGGACCGCACCGAGCGTGAGAAGAAGGCGGCTAAAGACTTCGCGATCCAGAAGTTCGCCAAGGACCTGGTCGAGTCCGTCGACAACCTCGATCGTGCGCTGAAGGCAGTCCCCGAGGCCGCGCGCACAGACCAGGAGAATAACAAGGACTTGGTCGATTTCTACAACGGATTGAAGATGACGGAGGAGATCCTGCTGAATACCCTTAAGAAGCATGGGCTGGAAAAGGTGGATCCCGTGGGTGAAGTCTTTGATCCCAACAAGCACGAAGCTACGTTCCAGGTTCCTATGTCGGATAAGGAGCCGAGCACTGTGTTCCACGTACAACAGACGGGGTTCATACTTAATGGACGGACGATACGGGTGTGTTTTGCCATACCCTCGCGTCATAGTTGATCACTAGCTAACGAAAGATGACATAATAGGCGGCCAAGGTCGGCGTTGTAGCATCACCAAAGTAGACAGTTGATAATTTATGGGGGAAAAAATGGGGCGTTGGTTGTCTTCCAGGTGTTTTGTAACTGATGTGTACATTACTCTACTTTTGTTGTGGTTCCTGTGGATGTTTGGTTTGTTGGTAAGCGGTATATGTACATAAACTTCTACTCTCACAGCTCTTACCGCATGTATATGCGGTGTTTCTCATCGTAGGTTGAATCAAAATGATCTATCAGATTTACGGACCTATGAGGGATTGCGGAGCTTTTATAAACTTTTGGGGGATATAATACAGTTTACTGGGATTTCGGCGGTCCTATCGAAGTTCAACGCCGTGTCTCTCGGTCAGTTCCTTGCATACTGCCTCGTGCAGATCATTAGTTTCTTTGTTGGTAAGAGTCCTCTCCAGCGATCTGTAGTTGATCCGGAAGCAAAGCGACTTTCTGCCAGTCTTGGGATGCACGAATTCGTCCACCTGGCCAGTGTCAGCCAAAAGCTCGCAATCCCAAAGCCGATGTGCCAGCTTACAATCCTAACATCCTCGGCCAGATCGCGCGCAACGTCTCTAACGATCTCTGTCATGTCGTTCTCGTGGAACTGAGAAGTCGGTCCTGATCCACCAGCAGCACTCGACGAGGTCTTGAGCCAGAACGCAACATCTTTGTAGCAAGGTGGGTGTTTCGAGAATGGAACGAACTTCGAGATCTGCCCCTCCTTGAACTGGCTCAGGAAGCGCTTGTCGATGGACCAGAAGAGGCGAATGTCCGGGATCCCAAAGAGCAGCATCGCGACTCGCTCAAGCCCCATCCCGAAGGCCCAGCCAATCCTATCGGGGACGCCTAGCGAGGGTGGTTAGTGGGCACTCGGGAGGGGCGAGGTAATCGTAGGGATTGTACCGGCGTTATTAGGGAGACTTTGCTGCACCACGCCGCAGCCCAGGAGCTCGAGCCAGTCTCCTTGCCAGAAAACCTCCAGTTCCCACGAAGGACTAGTGAATGGGAAGTACGATTCGATCCATCTGACCCTCAGCGGCTCATCGTCCTCCTTCGCCTCGCCGGCCGCGATCGCCGCCCTCTTTGCTTGGCCAAAAACCTCCACGACCACTCCCTCAAGCGAGCTCTTCAGATGCGCCGCAATCGCCTCAACTTCCTCCGCGCTGTGTTCCGGCTGCAGCGGGTTCCCCTCGTGGAAAACCGGCCCGCTATCCTCCACTTTCAGATTGTGCTTCGGCAGCCGCTCGACATCCTCCCAGACCATCTTCGCCACATCCCCGCTGTTGCGCGACCACATCCTTGCTCCCTCCATCTGGTGAAACACGGGGTAGTGGTTTCTGTCGATAGCATCTCGCCTGTACACATCCGCGCTGATGGTAAACCCTTCCTCACCCGCGGCGAAGCTGTCCGCCTGGTGCGCGGACGTGTGCGTGCGCAGAACCGTGTTGTGGTTGACGTAGTACGTATCCGTCTTTCGGCGGCCCGGGTGGTCGGCCGGAAACCCGAGGGAGTCGAAGTTCTGGTGCACCGATACAACCGGAGTTAGGTCGTTGAACGATTTGTAGACCGGTGGCTGGAATTGCCGTTCTACGAGGGCCCGGGTGGTGGAAATCGGATGCGCGGGGGAGAGGTGGAGGTTACGATTGACGCAGGATGCGATGTGCGGGGGAAGGTTCGTCCATTCGTCGCGCAGGTAGGATTTGCCGGCTACTTCGATCGTCGGCGAGGAAGTTCCTATGGGCGGTCAGCAGACGGTGGTGTGGACGCGGGTGTGAGCGACGGACGGACTTGTCGAGTAGAATGCCGGGGCGCTCCGGCCAATGCGGAAGAGTGAGGATTGGCCGCCGCGGAGTGCGCGCATCGCGCTGCAAAGGAGATCGGTGGTGTAGACACGCATTTGGGCAGCGGCGGCAGTGGTGAGGTTTAACTACACTCGGGATTTATTTTAGATGCCTGCACATGCCCAGGAGTGCGCGGCTCAATCAAGCGTCGTTCTCCTTTCGGCCCTAATCCTCAACAACCCATACAACCACTATGCTGCCACGAATACCCGCTGCCATTGCGAATCTCGCGACAGTTATGGCGTGTCTTCTACGCCTCGCGGCGGCGAATGTGGAAAAGGAACTATTCCTCGGTCCACCGGCGTCCGCAGATCTGGACATGTCATTGGCTGGCCACCTCCTCCCACAGTTGGTGTCCTCAGAACACTGCAGCAATTGCCGCGCGATCAGGACACGATTGAACACATCTTTTGCTGGGAAGGGTGCAGAGCACTGGGTTAGACTCAATGGACTTGAAGAGGGGAGGAGGTATGAAGTTCGGATATGTTGGGCTGCTACTGTTTGTACACTTCTCTGGGCGTCATCTTAGGCAGCCTCTGACGCGTCTCTGGTTAGCAACCGACGGATTTCACGCTGGATCTGTTTACTGTTGACAGAATCCTGGGAGAACCAGCGCTGCTGGAGGGCATAGTGGCTTATCCTCAAGACGGCGCTGTCCATAAAATCCCCGGCTCGGAGCTCTACTTGAGAGTCCTCGCGAAAACGGCATATGTCTCCTCGCAGAAATCTCGAATGGAGAACCCAGAGCTCGTGGATGTAGACATAAGTACACTCTCTCCCCGACCCATCTTGTCCTGTTTCGGCAGTGCTAACGAAGAATAGTTCTGGACCCGTACTTTCTCAATGTGGTGCCCGAGTCATTGCTCAAAATCATTCCCCTGATAGTGGTGGCTGCGGTCTTCGCATGGTGGGTCGGCGGGCGGATTCATCGAGCCTTGATGGACTTTGCGGTGAAATCGGTGGCGGGGGAAGGGAAGAAAGATAGATGATTCTCCTCGAGTGTGATATACCATTTGCAATTGAGGGCCACACCGGCTGACGTTCGTCATTAATGGCTATATCTTGAGTGACATCCTGTGTTCCATGATGTCCTCGAACGATAAGACCGGAAACTTTGGTCTTGACGGAAATTCACAGATGGATCATCCTGACCTCTAGTTAGGAATTGTCGTAACCAAAAACTCAACCACGGAAGCCATTCGCTCTACAACCTAGTAAAACAAAAGGGACTTGGATCCAGAAATCCCACAGATATGTGGGGTTTGGTGATCCAGATGACGAGGTTACTCTAGGCGGGGTTATCATATTGTGTATCTGTATGTGGGTGTCAGGTAGTCGAGCTTCGCTAAATTAAAACGGCTAGCGTGGTTTATTAATCTCTAGCGGGGTCCTGATTTTTTTTTACGTAGATGCACAGAAATCCATCGAACTCAGCCAGACACGCGGTCGGCGTCGCTCCATCTGTCATGTGTGTGTGTGTCGGATCACGTGGCACTAGACTAGCCCTATTTAGCCTAAGTTTCCTTGGTGCGCTAGCAGAGGCTTGGCGCCAAGACGAGGGCATTCCTATCTATCTAGATTGTTGTTTTCAGATAGATATCAGACTTCTTTTCTGAGCACTCTGCAGACCGTTGAGTGACACATCTGAGGACCTGGCACCAGCTACCCTTGGGTGCTATCTGTGTAACTCCACTCCTTGCCGTGAATAGCTCCAGCTACAAGCGCGACTGCATCACAACCACAACTACAGTCACCTCCGTATCATTCACGATCTCAATCCGTCCATTCCCTGTGGGACCCAGCACAGCCTCTCACCATGGAGAAAGACAGATCCAAAGGTCTTTCACTCCGCAAGCGTCGCGGTAAAGGCGACAAGAAGCCAAAACCGGTGATCGGCGCCCCACGGTAGAACTCCCAGTTCCATTGTACGAGTTTGCATTCACACAATTGTACCATAGACAGATCCCAATGCCTGCCATGCCGGGTGCGCGGGTCGGACATGTCGCGGCGTCCTCGCCGGCGCCGCAGATTCGCAGTCGCGACAAGGAGAAGGTTCGCAACGGTCGCTCCTCGACCCTGATGGCATAACGATAAGTACTGAGCCGTGTAGGTGGCGGATCTAGTAAAGCGACGGATGTCGACACGATTCCCAGTACCCGGAGAACAAGAAGACGTACCGCCTATGCCGTCGATCCCCGATATGCCATCGATTCCCGCGGGGATAGGAGCGAAACTGCCGGCACAGCCAAGGAGGGGGGAGAGTAAGGGACCAGATATCGACCTGGATCAGTTCAGGGAGTCAGCTTTTGATCCGGAGAAGTGTGCGTTAGACCATATTCTAGGATTGGTGGGATCGATGCTGATAGGATACAACGGCAGTCGTGGCGACGGTTCTGGCTAATTCGACGGACGAGGAGATCAAGGAGTATCAACGCAGGCTGAAAGAGATCCGAAACCGCACGTCGTCGGACCTGCAGAAAAACGTCTTCGTGAATCGCACGCAATTCATCATCATCTCGAAGGAGATCGATAAGCTCAAGAGCGAGATGCGGACGTTGCGCGGTCTGTTGGGGGAGTTGCATACTACCACCGACTCGCTCAAGATCGAAGGCTCGTTCGGAAGCACCGCCAACGATGTGCAGGCGCGGAAACATGCGAACCGCAGTAGTGTTGCCGACTTGACGGCGCTGCATATGAGCCATCTTCAGGCGTTGTGGAAGGCTGTCGAAGGAGCGCAAAAGTTCTTGCCGTCCGTGCCCGGACGTCATATCGTTCTGGAATCGAGACACTGGATTGAATTGAATGCTGCGACGTGGAAGCCTAGAAGGATTGTCCACATGGTTCTGCTCAACGACCACCTCCTGATCGCGACCGTCAAGAAGAAGCGAGTAGACGCCAGCTCCACTTCCACGTCGTCTCGGACTCCGAACACCAAAAATGTAGCCGACAAGTGCTGGGGGCTGTCAGAAATTGATATGGTGGACCTTTCGTCGGACGCCACCCAGTCTTCTCGGAAAAGCGTCTCGAATGCGATCAGTCTCCGAGTCGGTAAGGAGGCGTTCGTATACCAAAACGATAGCTCTGAGAAGAAAGCCGACCTTCTCCGGCAATTCAAGAAATCCCGCGACGAGCTCCGCAAAGCCCTACGCGCTGAAACAGAAGATAACCTCCGTCGCCGCGACAGCGTCTCTTTCTTTGCCGGACGCGATCCGAAGCTACTTGAGCACGGTGACCTTCTCAATAGTCTCAGTGCGCATGGCTCGGGTCACTCGATGTTCACGGTCGAGGGCCAATCCCGGAACTTGCGCTGGGTGGAAACGCAGATGGATGAACTGGACGAGAATATTGCGCACCGCAAGTTCGAGGATGCTGTCTCGAGCGTGGGAAAGCTACGCGCCCTAGCGGAATCACTAGCAAAAAACAATTCTCTCATCTCAGAACTCATCCACCTCAAGCTCGACGAGCGTGCATCGAAGCTAGCGTCGATCATCACTGATAAACTCGTCCAGAACCCCGCACAGAAGACTTCCGTCAAGGCGAGCATCCAGTGGCTGGTTAAACTAGACTACGAGGACCGCGCGCGGGAGGCATTCCTAGAGGCGCGCTCGGCGACTATCAAGCAACGAACCAGGTAACAGCGAACCCTCTGGTCCATGTCCCAATCCTAATCTCCGGTACAGACAGGTCCGTTTCGAGGGCGACGTAGCCCTCTATATTTCGCAAGTAGCACTAGTCCAGTTCACCTTGATCAAGAACACTGTCGAGATCTATAACAGCTGCTTCGAATACCGCCTCGCTAGCGCGCTTGTACGCTGGGCCAAGGAACGCATCACCACTTATATCGAACTTTTGGATCGACAGCTTGTCACTGTCGAGCCCAATTCGAAGGTTTACGATGACTGCATGGAAATCACGAGGATTCACTCGACGATGTTGGTGGAGTGTGGACTCGACTTTCAAGAGCTGAGGAATCCGAATGCGAGGAAGTAGTGTAGGCGGAAAGTAGTAATATACCGCATCATGTACTCTCTACTAGATGATCTAGAGCGTTCCTTTGCATTGAAGTCTTCTGTGCTCCGCGACCGACCCCGGACATTAGCTTGCCTGAATGGGACATTGCACATGATATTCCGCCGAACTCCATCTACGTCACCCCCGTAATTGCTATATCTACTGTCGGACCGCCCAGCCCAGAGCTCTTACCTTTACAGTCACCGACCTCCATCACGATTCCATCACCACCGCTACAAACACAGGCTACACACAAATCAACCACAACCCAAGATGTCCGGCCTATTCTCCAGAACCCAGGCGAAGAATCAAGAATGGGAATCCAAGCTCAAGGGCAAGGATGTAAACACCGCCGAAGTACCTTCCTCCCTCCCTCCTCCCATCCCCAGAATCATCTAACAAGCCTCAGGTCAAGGCCCAGCTCCCGCCTGTCCACCGCGTCATTGGGCCCACATCCATCGTGACCCGCGACTTCGTCGAGAACCGTATCAACGTACACGTTGACGAGAAGGGAGTTTGTACGCACTGTACGCACGGCTAGATTACATTTCCATGTCCATCTGTGTTGGGAGAAGAGGGGAATAGCTTGAATTGAAGCTCTGCTACCGTATTTAACCTGCTTCTACCTACTGTTGTATCCCCAGAGCCCACCTCATGATGCTCCACGGTAACAGCTCTCGACTGTACAGCCCGATGGCCACAAACTCCTCCTGCTGCATAGAACAGGTATATGTCAACCACGCCACCGTCCACAGATACCCGACCCACTTCCACAATTCCCCATCCTTCCCACCCATCCTTCTCCAAGCCATCATTGCCCCCGTCTCCAAGCCTATCCCCAACGCCTGCATGCAAAAGAACCGCAACGCGCCGTCTCCTAGATGCTTGTCCACCGTCCAGATGGCACTCGCATGCCCCACCGCCGAGATCATGAAACCTGTCCCCACCATCACCAAAAACCTCGGCGTGCCCTTTCTCAGCCCCATCCGATCCGCCAGCGCCCTCCCCCAGAGCACTAGCGACTCCCTGAGCATACCGTGCCACACCCGTCCCCACAGGTTCTGCAGAGTGTATGCGTCCCGGAGATCACCAAACAGCGGCGGCCATGAGGCTTCATCGTCGCCTAGACCGACAAAGATGAGTGACAACAGGAGGTACTGAAACTCCATATACCCCCAAGCATTAACACCGTTGGTGACCATGTCCACGAATCTGGCGGGTGCACTCCGCTCAGGGTCGCTCAATGGGCGGTACGAAGGGTGGTTTGGGGGGAGCATCCATGCTTGCTGCAGGACTATGAGGCGGGAAATATCCTGGAGGAGGTAGAGCACCAGCATCTTCCCCAGGGCACGGGCCATGTATCCCAACCTTCCGCGCCGTCGGGCAGTGGGGAGATTAGCGACGACGTTGTTCCATCCCACTCCACGCTGCGCGACCAGGAGCGAGAGCGTCCACCACAATTTCTTTGGCAGCGGGTACCCCTCCGCCGCGCCGGGTTTTTCAAGTTTTGGGCGGTACAGCGCCGCTTCCGGCGTCGGATGCGAGAACACGTGGATCGTGAGCACGCGCAGCGTGAACACCCATAGCGTTGCGATGCCATACGAGACCATTGGATCGTCGTTATACGGCCTAAGGAGGGGCTGGTAGGTGCATATTATCAGCGGGAGGAAAAAGGCGCGACGGTGGCGGAAGGGAGGGGCGAGGAGGGAGAGAATCAAGATGCAGTGGTGGAGGGCGAGGGAGAGTGCATGTTGAGATTGGCGTTCGTGTTCTGCCATAGCGGTGGTTGAGGCGAGACTAGGGATGGGTACCTAGGTCTAGGGTGATGGGACAGCGGACGGGAAACCCAGACAAAAAGTGCGCCGCATAGTCTAGATAGGCTGTATGCGAGCATGAATAAACAAAAAAAAAAAGATAGGAGGTAACAGGAGGGCGTGAGTTCCTACACCCGCAAACCGCCAGCCCGCGTACTAAATGGAGATACACGCTAGCTACATCTGCGAGTGGATTGGATATCTTGATGTCTGAGATATAAATTGGTCTACATATCCCCAATAAAATGACATCTAAGATTCATGTGGTATCAATTTCATGTCGCATCGTCAGTTCCGAGCAATGACCAATTCACCCACCTTATGAGGAAAGAAAGCATTATTATGCACGGACACGACTGAACAGAGGACGGCAAGCATAGAGATCATAGAGAAAACATTGAAGATCACATCTAACCCAATTCGTGCTCTTTTGCTATGCCGTAAGACCAACTTTTTAAACGCCTCATCCGCTACAGAAGTATGTACTTAGATCATAACCAAGAGGCCAGATATCACACCGACAAGGGATCCCATCGTAGGTAGTACTATCAATCTAGTAATTCTGCAGCAAGCAATCGCAGTCCCCTCATACCAACCAACCGCACCGTCTAGTTGTCTATATCGCCGTTAAAGATGATAAAAGGAACTCGGAATCACGACCCCTCACCTTCTAAGAAGAAATAGTTTCCACTCAGCTTCTGTTCCTGATCCGACTGCGAATTAAGCTTGTTAATCCTCGGCCGGAAAGTGTTCTTGTCACGGCGGAAGGTGACGTTCAAATTCTTCAAGAACTGATTACATCCTGTCAACAAGCTCTGAGGAGGAGTTGCCCGGGCATCCACGGAGGGTTCACCCTCGAACACGATAACACGGTCGGCCAAGTAAGTAGCCATGATGAAATCGTGCTCGACGATGAAAGCAGTCTTCTTAGCGTGCATGATGAAGCGCTTGATGACACGAGCTGCAATGATACGCTGTTCGGAGTCGAGGTACGCTGAGGGCTCATCGATGAGGTAGATCTCAGCGGGCTGACCCAGCGCTAGGACAATGGCGACGCGCTGCAACTCTCCTCCAGACAGGTGCTTGACTTCCTGGTCGATAAAGTCGTCGATGCGAAGAGGCTTGTAGACGTCGGTCTGGAACTGAGGGTTCAGGAACGCAGCGCGGACCTTCTTCATGAGGAGTTCGCGGACAGTGCCGGGGAACTTTGGGTTGATCTTCTGAGGCTTCATGGAGACGCTCATCTTGGGCATCTTCTTCGCGCTGTCAGGCTGCTCGGCGCCGGCCAGCATCCTGCAGAAAGTGGTCTTTCCGGTCCCATTCTCTCCCATCATGACGATGATCTCGGAGTCGGTGAATTCACCGGAGTCGACCGAGAGATGGAAGCCACCGAGTGTCTTTTCCAGCTTGGGATAGCTGAACTGACGTGACCGGTCGACCAAGAACTCATCTCCCGCCTCCGCAATTCGGAACTGCAGTGACTCCTCGCGGAAACGCAAGTTCTCGGTAGGGATGTTACCGTCCAAAAAGATGTTGATTCCCTCACGCACAGAGGCAGGCAGCGTTACCACACCGTAAACTGAAGGCTTTCCATAGAGTACACAGATAAAGTCGGACAGGTAGTCTAGTACCGACAGATCGTGCTCGACGACGATGACGTAGTCGTCCGGCCGTAAAAGGCCACGTATTGTGCTGGCAGCCTTCAAGCGTTGCTTGACATCCAGGTAGGATGAAGGCTCGTCGAACATGTAGCTAGCATAGCCATCAGTCAATGCCCGAGAGCGAGCGAGGTAGAGCAACCTACACATCTGCTTTCTGAACACATGCAACAGCAATGGCAAATCGCTGAAGCTCTCCTCCGGACAACTGCTCAACATCTCTTTTCAAAACTGGACCCAGCTGCAAAACATCGATCATTTCCTGCATGTTGTCCATCTGGCACTGCTGCTTAAGCAGTGCCTCGACACTCCGAACCTGTCCTCGAATTGCCTGGGGCAGCTTGTCGACATACTGGGGCTTGACAACGGCCTTCAGGTTGTCCTCCACGACCTTTGTAAGGTAGTTCTGCAGCTCACTACCGCGGAAGTACTGAAGCGTCTCATTCCAGTCTGGTGGATTTTCGTAGCGCCCCAGATTTGGCTTCTGCTTTCCGGAAAGAATCTTGAGTGCCGTCGACTTTCCGATACCGTTGGTACCGACGAGACCAAGAACCTGGCCTGGACGCGGCGTGGGAAGGCGATGGAGCTTGAACGAATTGGCGGAGTAGCGGTGAGTGACTTGCGACTCCAGATTAGTGGGGAGGTTGATGATGTGTATCGCTATCGCCAAATGTCAACACCTGCGCGCACAATACATGGAAATGACTTATGTGGTCGCACCTCCGAAGGGACACTTCTTGGGACAGATACCACATCCGATGCATAGTCGCTCGGAGATGAAGGCGATCTTAGACTCCGGGGAGACCTCGATACAGAGCTTTCCTGTTCGCACGACTGGACACGACTTTTTACACTCCTGACGGCATTTCTAGCACAAAGTCAGCGGCAAAGCCCTCCGCTGCCACTGTAGAGCGACGGCTCACCTTGGGCTTGCACTATTAGATCGAAACGTCTCAGTCAGTGATTTCTATAGACGCGCGACCACTTTTATTGTCGCATATTAATAGAGAACGCTCATACCTTATCCGTACTCACGATGGCAATACTATGAAAGAAAAGGTGTCAGTGACGTTTAGGAGGCACATAAAACGGAATTGCGCGCATATACCGTGTAAGCTTGTCTGCCATGTTTGAATCGATTCGTGCTGAGAAGGCCGCGGAGCTGGAAAGATGAGGTGGGTGGTGGGGTGGTGAGGTCAGTGCGGCCAGCCGTTGTAGTTGCGGGGAAAAGATCTGAGGTTGAATTTAGTTATCTGAGATCTGATATGAAGCGCACTTTATTGGCCTTAGTTAAGAGTTGAGATTTGCCACTAGGAGAATTGAACGCAGGTCTTCACGGGAGCAGCGATTTAAAGGATTTTGGAGAGAGCTGTGGCGAGTAAACATATTTGTTCACAATACATCAAATACCGATACTTTGTACACTTGTTACTAGTTTTCCTCTGTTACATACATAGACTTCAAGAAAACAGCCTGAGAGCAAGACAACATGGCCAGAACAATGGAGCATCTACAATGCAGCCCCACAGACGCAATCCCCATGAGAATCACACGGACCAGCTCAAAACCCAGTCTTCCTCTTTTTCTGCATCCTGCCACCGTGCTTTCCCTGGACAACCTGGCTCATAGTCACAGTTTGAGCCTGACTCTGAGCCTGACTCTGGCTATCCGGGGCCTGGCTCATCGGAACCTGAGACCCCACCAGCCTATCATTAAGAAGTAAGGGTTGTCTTCCACCAAACACACCAAGCATGCCATCGTTGCCTTGGCTAGCAGCTTCACGCCCACGATGGCTTAACCGCTTCTTCTCTTTCCGGACCTCCCTACGATCCCTCCGGAACCGCGGTACGCCCTCCTCACGGCCGATCCAGAATTCACAATTCTCCGGATTCTCGCCGACTTTCCAACCATTTAGCACGCGACCTATGCCTACCGGGAGCGTGATACGGGTCTGGACGTAAGCATATTCGCGAATGCGTTGCAAATGTTCGTTCTCTCCGTCTTCGCCATTGTGGCCTGGCGGTGAGGAAACTTGGGATAGACCATGGGAATTGAACGCCTGCGAGGGTGGAGGCAGGAGCTGTTCTGGCGTGGGCTTGATGCTGATTCCAATACTGGCGAGATATAGCTCAACTGCTACGAGGCGGGATAGACGCTCGCGATGCAGCCGAATGCGGGGCGGAATGTTAGCAGGAAGAGACGCAACTCGGGTGTTAACTAGATTGTCATAAAGCGTCTGGACAGAAATCCTAGACGGGTCGCCAGTCGCCATGAGGGGATCAGGTAAGGGCCCATGGGTGAGAGAATGGATCTCGACTAAGTCCTTTATCTTCAACGAACTGAGTAGTTCGTCAATCCCTGCTTCTAGATCCGACAATTTATCGAACACTAGGGACGGAGTTCGGACATCGATTCTGAGAGGTAGACCAGTCAACAGCGAGAACTGCAAATGGAAGACTGGAGACTGGAGAACTTACAATGACCCTATACCGAGATTTCCACGCTCCGCTCGAGTTTCCAACAGTTCAGCCAATGCTGCGCAGTAGCCAGCCGCTGAGTTTGCCGTATCTCCGTCCTGTACGGTGCGTAATGCCTCATCTCCTTGTCGGAATATGGCATCATAAAGCTTAGAGAGATTTGTCCAGCGGTGACTTCGCGGTCCACCAGATTCAGACGAGTGCCCTCGACTGCCCGCGAATGCCCCTGCCGCCTCCGAATCCATATCTGCCTCTTCCTCCTCTGACTCGGCGATATATTCAGAGCTCACAGTGGCCCCACTTACTGGGGGTTTCGAAATTTCCTGAGTACCGTAGAGCCGCTGTGAGATTCTCATCTCCTTATCGATTGCAAAACCGGTAAAAAATTTCGCTCCACTGTCCTCATATCCGGCTGCAGGGCCGGTAGCACCCCTAGCAGTACGAAGAGGACAAGGAACAAATGCTATATTGATGGCTGTATTCGACCGATTGAACGGCGGTGATAGCATAAATGAATCTCCCAACATAGCTGGGCTGTAATTCATGCCTGTGCCCGGCGAAAATTGGTAGGCTGTCGTCAAGAAGTTCAGGCGTGAACCAACAAGAGCAGTTGTCACTGGATACGTTAGGGAACCCCACAGCAATACCCTGCACGGCAGGTGCTTACCGTTAGACGAGCGAAGCAGCTCTAGATACATGGAGGCATCGTCAGGATGTCGACGGTGGGGCCAACTGAGTAGGGTGCGCCCTGGTTGTCTTATATCCACCCATGCGACATCTGATGATGTGAGGATATATGCGTCGTGGGTGCCACCATTAGTCGGACTTCTTTGCATATCGAGGATCCAGCTTCTCCTTGGGCCAACAGGGAGGACGGTGTTGGGGGATGTAACCGAGGTCTATACCGATCAGTAGAAATCCGGGATTCTTGAAAGTATCTCATGAAACTCACCCGTATGTCGAAGAGACTTGCTGTATGTCGATCACAGGCCACCACGGTATTCAAGTCGCCACCCCATTTGATCTGTCCCCATCCGTCTGTTTTATGATCACCGCATGTTACGCGTCCATTTGTAGTATACTTCAATGTGAGCCCGAAGCCTTTCCGAGAGCGCTCATACGCTCCTTCGATATCCCATACTCCCCAGTTTCCCTTCTGGTCCACGGTACCGAACTGCCGGCTGTACCACGGATTGAACGCAACATCGGAATGACCGCCTGAGCCCAATGTATTTGCAGTTACCATAGGTTGTAAGCCCAGGCGGTTTGGTACCTGGTGTCCTTGGGTGTGCCGATAAAGAACCTTGAATACCTTGGTATACCCAGCGGTGCGCACGGCAAGCACAGCTAAAATACCATCAGCGAGGGCGGGGCATCCGGATGCACTGCAGAGCATACATACGGTTTACCGCATCCTCTTTATAGGGATTTCCAGCGAAACATATCTGACGAATTGGTGACAGAGAGCTGCATTGAGGTCCATAGGCGGAGTGCACGAGCCGAGGGACTGTGAGAGTTACGCCGTCGGATGCTGTGAAGCTTCGGTCTTCCACTTTCATCTCCGCTAATACTATATATTCGCTTTGGTCAAACAAATCCCAGTAGCAAATGAAACGGGTATCATACCAAGATCTGAACCGACATCTCCACGAGCATACGCAGCCACGTTGATCGTACGGCTCCGGTGGCCTATCGCAGTGCCGAAAGCAAGCAAATGGCCAATGGTTGGATCGAATACTTTGACATCTGCCGCCAGAAGCCGAGATTCACTGATATAGTTTTCGACCCATTCCATGGCGGGTGCCATTTCCGGGACGTCTGTCATCTACCCTCAACTCAATTAGAGCCGAACAATCATAAACTCCATATAATCGGGTATCAAAGTCTCATACCAGACATCGTTGCCACCGGTTCTTGTTGCTACGCATTAACGCGTCTGGACCATCAAGGACCATGGACCGGCGTACCACCTGCTCCTCGGGGCCCATGGCAAACAGTTGAAAGCCCTCATTGTGCTGATGGGAGAAATGCCATTTCCGATCTCGGGGAATATAAGTTGGAATGCTCACAGCCATGTGTACTCGTTCTCACATAGAAAATCCTTGTCTATCAAGTGGCAGTAGTCCAGTCGCGTGTCAGGCAGAAAGATATCTAGCGTTTATCTATCAGTATCCTGCAGAGAAGAGAAGACGTGATGCAGGGGGGGCGGCGGGGACCTGCGCACTTCCAAACTTCGCCTAGCTCACAAATTTGAGCCGCACGTCTGCCCCACCAAAGAATTTTCACTAGCCCTACCCCACTACGTTTCCGCCTTTGTGTTTCGGACATATCGAGAGGTATCTTCCCTTCAGACCAAAGAAAACCTCCGAATACCCGCAAAGACGGAAGGAAAAAATGACCAAGACCGATCTTCAGACCGCGGGATCAGGCCCCGAAGTGGTAGGTTTACCACCTGAGACTGTATCTTAATGTTGTTTCTGACGTGCACATGATCAGGTGGCTGAGCTCTTCGACACAATTTTGGTATTTACGCCCATTATCACGGTTGAAGCAACGCCTTGCTTACCGGATTCTTCTGGGGACTAGGTGCTTGACTTCGGGTACGCCCTTGCGCCCCGTATCCGCCACTACCTGCGGGTGTTGACGCTTCGTTTCGATGTAGTTCACAGTACTCCCACCTGATCACTCGGCGTCTTCGTGAACTCAATGTCTACGCTGAGATGCTCCCCTGCACGCAGAAGATCGCGGGGCTTCCATTTCACCCCAAGGGCGTCATCTTGTCGGGATCTCCCTACTCTGTCTACGATAAGGATGCGCCCCATGTGGACCCCGCTGTGTTCGATCTGGGAGTTAGTCACTGCTCCCCTGCCCGCAAAAAAAAAGAAAAGAGTTAAGAATTTTTTAGGTCCCCATTCTCGGAGTCTGCTACGGTCTCCAGGAGATTGCTTGGAACCACGGACGGGACGTCTGCGCTGGTGACCGCAAGGAGTATGGCCACTCCATCCTGAGAGTCACTCGCCATACATCTGCCGCCCCTCACGTTGATGTTCTTTTCGAGGGTATCGACGAGAATTTGGACGTTTGGATGTCTCATGGTGACAAGCTCGGCGCCCTGCCCGCTGGCTTTCTCACCATTGCCACCACCGCTAACGCACCCTTCGCTGGTATTGCCCACTGGGAGAAGCCCACGTATGGAATCCAGTTCCATCCTGAGGTGACTCACACTCCCAAGGGCAAGGAACTCTTCGCGAACTTCGCCATCAAGCTGTGCAAGGCCCGCCAGAGCTGGACCATGGACAGATTCGCCGAGACTGAGATCGAACGCATTCGTGCGGTTGTTGGTGAGAAGGGCCAAGTCATAGGTGCTGTCTCAGGTGGCGTCGACTCTACCGTCGCAGCCAAGCTCATGCAGAAGGCAATTGGATCTCGCTTCCACGCTATTCTGGTTGACAACGGTGTCATGCGTTTGAACGAGTGCGAGATCGTCCACGAAACTCTCACCAAGCATCTTGGCATCAACCTGACTGTCGTTGATGCCTGCGAGGAGTTCTTGAGCAAGCTGAAGGGCGTTGACGATCCCGAGAAGAAGCGCAAGATTATCGGCAACACCTTCATCGAGGTCTTCCAGCGTGAGGCCGAGCGCGTTATGAAGGAGTCCGGTGGCGAGGTCGATTTCCTACTCCAGGGAACCCTCTACCCAGATGTCATTGAGAGCATCTCCTTCAAGGGCCCCAGTGCCACCATCAAGACCCACCACAACGTTGGCGGACTGCTTGAGAACATGAAGCTCAAGTTGATCGAGCCTCTCCGTGAGCTCTTCAAGGATGAGGTCCGTGTCATGGGTACCAACCTTGGCATTCCCGAGGAGCTCGTCTGGCGCCATCCCTTCCCCGGCCCTGGTATTGCTATCCGTATCTGCGGCGAAGTCACCCCTGACCAGATCCGCATCGCCCGCCAGGCGGACCATATCTTTGTCTCCGAGATCAAGGCCGCTGGTCTCTATCGTGATATCTCTCAGGCATATGCTGCGCTGCTGCCTGTCCGTGCTGTCGGTGTCATGGGTGACAAGAGAGTGTACGATCAGGTTATCGCACTCCGTGCCGTCACTACCACCGACTACATGACCGCCGACTGGTTTGACTTTGACGGAAAGTTCTTGCGCAAGGTGTCCACTAGAATTGTGAACGAGGTTGATGGCGTTTGTAGGGTACTTTACGATGGTTAGTGGCCTCATTCGTCCCATAATGTGCTGCCGGCGTTAACATTACTGGGCATCTATAGTTACTCAGAAGCCTCCGGGAACCATCGAGTTCCAATAGAGGGTTAACAGGTTTTGTCATTTGGGGGGGTTCCGAGTGCTGCTTTTACATTTTGTAGCTTGTTTGTATTGGTCTCGCGGGTTTCCTTGTGATATAGTGGATTGGGGGAGCACGCCTTCCTGTGGATAGGCTGATTGGATAGAATCCACCCCAATGACCATTTCATGAGTGATCGTTGCGGTAAAGAATTGGTATTTACCGTTGTACGGATCCCTCAAAGTGCTCCATTTCTCGCAAGCTCGTTTCCATGCTTTCTGACCACACCGTCCATCATGTCCCTCAGTTTCGAACACCCATCTACCGCCACAGCGAGCATCCCTTCCATCATACCCAGATGTACGCGGCTCTCCATATGCAGCAGCGTGATCCTCTCACTATTCCCCAGCGTAGCAACCGTAAGATGCGGCAGCTCACCTTCCTCGATGTGATTGACATCCAGCAGGGGATCTGCACTCTCTTCATAGCTCCTAGCGCCTCTGGAGCTGATCGTCTTCGTGGCCACGCCCGCAGACATGCCAACCACGTAGTCACTCATCGGCACGCCAGCATCGATCAACGCCAGCGTCGAAGCATTGACACACGTCGCCAGGACACCGCCGTCTTGCGATAGAATGTGCAGCGAGATAGTGATCTCGCTCCTCGGGTGAAGGTGCGTCAGGACAGCTTGTGTAAAAGCGCGCTGCAGCATTGTTCTCATCTCCTGTACCCTCCTACAACCCCCCACACACCTCACAGTAAGCGTCCTCTCGCCCCATCCCATCCAAATCCCCCTCCCCTATGTATGCGTGATCCAACTTACTTGTCATTCCTGGCCCTCTTTTTCCGATCGGTTCCCGAGAACGCCGCGAAGGTGACTTCGACGGAGATGCTGACGCGATCGTGCAGCTGCTTGCTGCGCTGCGATGCCTCGGACGGCCCCGTGACCGTGCAGATCACCTTCGTGTTGCCTTGCTCTATGTACGAGGAACCGTCCGCGGCCGCCGGCTGCGTCGAGAGCTGTGCGTGGAACCGCCGAAGCTCATTCCAGCGCCGGCCATCGATGCGGAGGCCTTCGGGTGACAGGATTTCGTGGCGGGACTGAAAGGGTTAGCCATTGAGGGGCGTGCCGGGGAGTGGAAGAGGTACCATTGTTCGTGGAGTGCGAGTGGAACGTGGAGGGGTGGCTCAGGCGGTTCGGAGAAATTGGTTGCTTGCTAGCGACCTGTGTTACATGACTGTGAACGGACGGATACCGACGCGTTCTGAGTGAGTAATCCCGGGTTTGCGGCTAACCCGGGCGGCACAGAAATCACTCCGGCTCGGAGATCGCACGAGAGCCATGCCTCTTCCGACATTTTTCGTTCGGATAAAATATGGTTCAAAAAATTTAAATCTCACGCCAACTACAAAAAAAGGGAGCATAGATATATCAAGAACCGAGAGCAACGAGGTTGCCGCTACTCCAAGTCGGAGGGCATTATCATTCCAATTCAGAGAAAAAGCGACAAAGCATTCCATCACATGATCCCAAACCTTTATACAGTTCCACAGTTGTCGATAGAGATGGTACCGATGGTGCGACCACTGTTGTCACGCGATTTCTCCTCCATCTTCGGGATGATATCCATCCCCTTTACAACCTCGCCGAAAACGACGTGCTTGCCGTCAAGGTGGGGAGTTTTGACAAACTGGAGTGATGTGTTATAAAGCTGTCTAAATAGCACTGCAAGGAGGGCAACAAACAGTGATGAAGAACTGGGAGCCGTTGGTGTTGCGACCAGCATTGGCCATCGACAGCAAGTAGGGCTTGTCGTGACGCTTATTGAAGTTCTCGTCTTCGAATCTCTCACCGTAGATGGAGCGGCCACCGGTACCCTTCGCCATGTAAGCCAACCAGTCATCTGTTACTACTATTACGGATAACATACGTTTCCACGGGTGAAATCACCACCCTGAGCCATAAAACCGGCGATCACACGGTGGAACTTGGACTTGATGTAGCCTTGACCAATCTCCTTCGCCAGGCAGAGTTCGCGGAAGTTCTTGGCGGTCTTGGGGACAATATCGTCGTAGAGCTTGAACTCGATACGGCCCCAGTCGTGCTCTAATAAAAGAGATGATGTGTTAGCAGATGCAGGTAGATACGCAGGGTTTTGATAGGCTGGATCGAGGCCCCGATAGGCCCGACTATTGCGATGGATTTCCACGTACTTTTTCCAGCGGGGTCCGCCCAGGCGATATCGAAGAAGGCGTTTGGCTTGTCGGGGCTAGCCATGCTGGAAGAAGAATACAGGCGGAAGTTGTGGTGAAGGTGGTGGAAGGGAGAAGTTGAGGATCTGGTGTAGGATTTGAGAAGGGGCGAAACAAAAGTTTGTGTGTGGAATGCCGATGATGATGCGGAAGCGCCTGCGAGGGGTCGAAGGAGCGGGGTAATGTACCGGGCAGTCATGGTTTTAGGAGGGCAGTTTGGTTGGGGGAATGGGTGTGAGAACAAAGGAAGATTGAAGGAGCCAAGATCAGAAGGAACGACAATCGGAGAAAAAAGAAGAATAATGGATTAAAAAGATGCAAGTGCTATGTAATAATGATTCGATTGAGCCGAGCAAGTTGGGCCTGCGGAGGGCAAAAGGGAGCTTGCAACGTGCCGCCTTCGCGCGGACTGTTGACTTTGTGTACCTCGCCATGATCTATCGGCAGAAACCACCAAAAAAACCTCACAACACAGCCCTTATCGGAGTACACAATTATTAATGCCACTGATACTTACACCGGCGGTCATGGCAGCTATTTTCCTAGCTGTTGATTCTCCTATACCACTACTCTTATTCCACCACCAGCTCCGTATGCATCGCATCGTAACCCTCCTCGTTGGCCCTATACGGGTTGTCAAAAACCATACTCCAAAACACCGAATTACCTACGATCCGACCAACAAGCGGACTATCGACCAGTATGACGATGCTTGGTGCCTTGAGTTCCTCCTTTCGCGACCACAGAACGGACAAGACTTGGGTGACTGTGAAGGTACAAATAACTAACAGAAACATTTGAGGCTGCAGTACAGGGGAAGTTGTGCACGAAATCTAGATACGGAACCTCCTATTTTTCGTGCACAAGCTAACCTATTTCGTACCCCCTGCATTGTTGTAGTTCTTGTGAACAGAATCTACAGAACCTCCCTAATTGGTGGTTTGTAGATACCTAAGTACATAGTACAGGATGATGAGTTGAAGAATCAGAATGAAATTCTCGTGGAGTACGTACTGGTGCTGATTCCGATTATCCGGCTCGTTAGCCAATAACCTTCTTTGTTTACATTCGATTGTGGTCTGCATAAAAATTAGCGTGCAAACTTTTCTATGCTTTCCTCCAGACAGAAGGTCATGCGTCCGTTGCTGTGGTGACAGTTCTAGTTCTTGTGCACGGAGGCCAACAGAATCTCCCTAATAATTGGAATTCTCCAACCTCACGGTAAGTAGTACGGTTGTGTTCCACACCGCGACATTGGCTACAGTGCTGTATGTACTAGTACATACAGTTTTTTCTGGAAACCCTGCAAGTGCCCCAGCAGCTCTGACAGCAATCTAGCGGCAGTTTTCTCATTTGCGCAGTCGCGTCTCCTTTGACCAACCGCGGCTTTCTCAGATGGGGCGGGTAACAGTCATTCCCGCTTGGTGTCAAGTCGGCGATATTGACAGCCACCAGGTTCTCCGTATAGGTCTCCATGTAGGCATCTACGATCGCCTGAGCTGACACCGACTTGGTAACATAGATGGGAGAGCTTTCCGAAGACCACTTATGTATAGTACAGCAGTTATTTTCCTTTTGAGGCTTGGTACCGCACTTAATACTGTAATAGGATATATTTTGATTTAAAAATAATTTTTTATTTCTTTCAAGCCGCCAAAAGCCTTTTTATTGCCTGTTCGGGTAATATTTGGCTGCACCTTACAAGTGAGATAATGTTGTGGTGAGGTTTTTTTTGGTGGTTGCTACCAACACCCGAAACCGGTGGCATTCCAAATGAAAAGCGCCAGCTGTGGCATTTAAAGGAAGACACCAAAAGCGATGGCATTTTAAAGGTTTGCCGGGAAAAAAAGGAAGGACTGATGGAGTGGTGACTAATCGATCAGATGAGATAAACGACAAATGGCCGTGCCAGATGAGGGTCGACAAAATGGGCCTGGCATCTAGTCTACATTATTTCAATTTCTCAATCAGCCGCTGGCTTGGCCAGACTCGTTCAGACAAATAACCTTTTCCCCAGCTCCAGCGCGTCAACCACAACACATCCTCTTTCCTTCCTTCTCCCCCACCACCCCAGTGGCACCAACAATCATCCCAACAATCAATTTGTCCCAATCCTAGTGTTGCCAACCGCCCAAACAGCCTTCACAATGTCCGATTCCAAGTCTACCAACACCACCACCACTGATCAGCAAGTCTCTGACAAGGGCAAGGGCAAGGCTGTTGCTGAGCCCATCGAGACCGAGGATGAATCTTCCGATGAGGATATGGGCGCCGACGTAAGTTGCACGGTCAATAAAGCTTCTGCCATCAATAGCTAACGTGTTGCTTCCCAGGAGACTCACATGGATGAAGGTACGCTACCATCCACCGCTGTGGTCTACCGCCACGCCACCGGAGCTCAGCTCAATGCCTCCTCCTCCTCCCTTCCCCACCCATCTATCAGACAACTCAAGTTCTGACACGATCCAATAAATAGACGTCGAAGAGGACGATCTTGCCGAGATCGACACGTCGAACATCATCCATGGCGGCCGCCGTACCCGCGGTGCTCAGATCGATTTCAAGGCCGCTCAGGCTGATGAGATGATAGACGATGACGAGGATGAGGATGACGACGACTTCCAGGCCCCGAAGGAAGACCAGGGTGACGACGACATGATGGATACCAAGTAAAGCGTCTCTATTCCTGCTTCGCGGCAAATTCATCATCTTCATACGGCGTTTCTCTACTACTTTCCTTTCATCACCGTGTGCCCCCTTGAGAGAAGATAGGTGGGGTTGAGAGTTGTTTTTTTTCTTTCACGCCACCATTCTTTGTGCAGTGTGTTTGGCCCGCATTCGAGACGTGCCCTCAATCGACTTGGTGGCCGTGCCACTCGTGCTGCACAGCCACCTCGTGTCACGCAGGCGAAATTGTGTAGTTCAGCAACGAAAAGCTATAGTTGAGTGTCTAAATCTCTCCAACATTTGATGGGAGGTAGAATACATATAGAAGCATTTATTTCCAAGTCTTGAGTTGTATGGGTGGTGGGAGTTGCTTTCGTGGGTAAGGATGTGTGGTGGAATTGGTAGCCAGGGAACTTTTAGTCGACTAGACATCGCCATACTGGTTTGCGCAACACTGGCTCGTTGAGCACCTCGACATCCAACCCCACCCGCTCTCATACAGTACCTAAGCAAAAGCCTTGGTGATTCAGGTTTATCAGCCACAGTGACCGGGGTATCGAGTACCCCTCTCATCGCGCGTAACCCCGCTCTTGCCACCACAACGACATGATCCACACACCGAAGAAATCTCATGGGAAACTGAAGCCCCAGATGGTGAAGGCCCCAAAGTACGAAAAAATCGGCGGAAAACGAAGAGAGTTAAGCAACTCTGCGAAGGGCATGATCGTCGCATTTTTCGTCATCTACAGTGACGGGTGCAGCATCGAGAAGGGGCCGGCAGGGCAGCATATTTGGTTTTCCGCAAACCTTCTGAGAAGTGGGTTGGGGGCTGCATTCGCCCTGTGAAGCATCGGCAGGTGAAGTTGATAGTGTGGGGTTGCTTCTGGGGAAATCAACGGGGCCCGCTTGTTCCCCTCGTGAATGGTACCTCCACAGCCGTTGTCTACCGAGAGCTACTACGTCACTGGCTCCTTCCGGTCCTTGAGGACGTGCGCACTGCCTTTGGTAACCCTCTTTTCCAGCCAAAATTCGCACTGCGAAACTCGTGCATTCCTTCTTCAAACTCTATGGCATCTGTCTCGAGTCTCACCCACCGTACTCCCCTAACCTTAATCCAATCGATCATGCTTGGGTTTTACTTAAACAACTCCGAACTAGTATCCTGACATTGGCGACTACCCTTGGGGCACGGAGAAGGTGAAGAGTTGACTGGTGGAACTTCTTCCTCTCTGTTGGAAGAATATTCCTCCAAAGCAGTTTGAGGCTCTGCGGAAGTAATGTCAGACTGGGTTCAAGCAGCCATGAAAGGGATGGCATACTCGCTACTGGCAGTTCTGGGGGTTCTTTTGGTCTCATTCTATTCTCTCATTTATGGGAATTTCATCAATGTATCCAAGTACTGTATGTATTCAATGATTTCGTGATCAAGTGGGGGAGAGAAACCCCTGTCATTGCGGCTGACAAATCTGAATCACCAAGACTTTTGCTTAGGTATCTACTGTACATTTTGGCTAGCTTCGCGGAGTTCCATGGCCGACCAGTATCGTGGTGATTGAAGTAGTATGGAGAGCCTCACATCCCAATTTTATTCGCCTGGCTAAGTAGGTTAACATCTATATCCAGTCACCCAGCCAATAAATTAGCTACCAGGCTCCAATGAAGGTACGTCTCGAATGTGGGCCAAACACTAGTTCTTTCGTGCGGTTTGTTCCACGGAAGGGATAAACTTCAATCAAAGCTATCTACACACCCACACGCTCGACTTGCCTTGTTTAGTGTCTTTTTTGGTGATGTACCTCTCATGTTTTTGGCGGATTCTTCCCCGAGTTCATGTAGGCATTATTCGGAAGTACTGTGCATGTACATAAGTAGCTCTAGCTTGGATGGGTGGTAATAGCAACCCGGCCTTCGTTGTATGTGATTCTTGTTCTACAGTATGTGCCCGTTGCCCAAAAATGCACATTATCTGGTGTCAAGAAATCTATTCTGGATATCCCCTAAGACTCCTGACCAGCTCCCCAATATCAAACAGGAGCCTCCTCATTAGTTTCCCGCCCCATTTCTTCTTCCTTCCGCCCTTCCCCACAAAAAGCACCCTCCCTCCGTCTTTACTGCTTAACAGCTCCTCCACTAGCCCCCCGTCTGGCAGCGCCACCACAAAGATCGTCATATCAGCACCCACACATCCCTTCCAAACAGTAGCACACCACTGCCAGTGTTCTAACGCTGATAGGCCGTCGGTATCCAACCTCAGTGCGGCAGTCTCGCAGCGGGAAAGGACGTATCTATTTATCAGCACGATATGTCGCTGCTGTGTGAGGACGGATTTTATTTCCGAGGATTTCCGTCGCCAACTGGCAACGTGAGTGAGATATCGTGCAGCATCAGCATCGTTGTCCTTTTTTAATTCGCCCGTGTTGTCAAGGAGTCCTTCGAGTTCAACATCAGAGAGGATCGCTAATGGATCGACTGGGTCGTCGATGTGACATAGTAGCTGCTGGATGGGAGATTTTTCAAGTTCGCGGGAAAGCAGGTGGTAGAGATCCGACACGAGGTCCACGTCGTCGCCGTCAACGGTGATGATGGGCGCGCGAGTTGCGGATGGTGTGCCGAAAGGCGGAACGGGCGACGATGAGAGCGGGGGGCAAATGTGGCTTATGGCTCGGGCTTTCTCAAGGATGCTGTCGGTTTTGTGGCTGAAAAGGTTGGTGATTTTTTGCGTGTCGGAGTGCGGGGTGTGTTGGAAGACTCCGTTAGAAGGTTCTACGGGCGCTATAGAGGGTGATTCTTCAGGGCCGAAGCTGTTTGTTTGGAGGAAATCTATGCTTGGGTCACTGCCGTGGCCAAATGAGGTCGTGTATAAACTCTGCTGGAGGAGCGATGCGCTTGAGGGAGATGCAAAGTTTGAAGGCTTTGGAGAAGCATTGAGCTTTCGTCTTTTTGAAGAACATGACAGTCTGGGCGTTCCCGCTGTATTGTCTTCATGATTCCGTAGACCTAGCTGTAGCAGCGCCCCGATTCCTGCGACAATCCCATTACCGGAATTCCCACCATGGGACGAATTCTGGTCGGTCTCAACCGTGGCTTTTTTATCCACAGGTGAAGCATTGTGAATTGGAGTACCCGAGTTCCCCCGTACCGTAGTAGCAGTGGCTGCAGAAGTTTGTCGCAACACCAGTGAGGGCTTCCGTCCAGAGGATGCAGCTGAAGTAGGAAGCGCACCAGTTTGGCCGCCACATATTGGACATAATGCAGACTCCAGTGCCGGTACTGGCGAAGTTGGGTCAAATGACGATGCGGAGGCAACAGCCGCCGCGGCCGCCTGCGCGGTTTTCTTAGTGCTCCTCCGCGGCTGATACCGATACTGCGGATATCTCTGTAGGTGCTGCCGTTTTTCTTCCTACGTTGAAGCACGTTAACTGTGAAGTCCCATTCATACCAATGGCGATGCAATGCTGACGGACATCTGCGTGACTCTGCCACACCGCCTTTACTTCGTCACTCCGAGTTTTCCACATATGGCCGATGATCTTGGAAATTTCAGGGTTTGGTTTCCCAGGGTTTTGGGCGACGACTGCCGCATGGTGGTGCTGTCGGTAGAGGATGAAGGCTGTATCCGCCAGCCTTTGTCAGTTAACTTTCCGAACCTCAAGTCACTAGGTTCATGCAGACTAACCGTTACGCGGCCTTGGAATCCTCGTCGGTGCCTGGCACAGGCATATCGAGTGAGGTGAAGCGGAGCTTAATCCAAAGCCAGAATTCATGGATTCTTGCTCGGTCTCCGTCGTCGAGTTGGCGGGTACGTCTGAGTTGATGTTCTGAGGGGATGAAAGATGTAGAGACGATACGGATTCGGGCGACAGCTGCGAACGTGAGAACTGGTGCTGATCTTGTTGTAAAGGAACAAGAGAACCTCCCAGGCTGTGGCTCTCGTCCGTCTGTTGCAATGCCGATACCACCGGTGCCTGGTCATGCAAGTGGTGGTGAGGAGCAGAACCATCAAAACCCTCCCCCGATATAACAGAATGATGCGTCCCCGACAACGCCGAAAGGCTCGCAGCGTGCGTATCGTCGTCGTCTTCTAGTAGACGCAAGACTCCACTGGTATCTATGACACCAGCAGCAGCAGTGATGGCTACTGGAGCCTCGGACATTACGCCTATCCCTTTTGTACCCCCCGCCATACCACCACACCACCACCACCACCACCACCACCACCACCACACCACCACCTTTGCGTCAAGCCCTCCGCCCCCTCCTAAAGGCGACTCGGTGGCAGGTGAGGTTGAAACTTTGTCCACGGGCGCAATTCCTTTGTAGCGTGGATCTAACCAGCCTTGCTTTCGAAGGTGACAAGTCCAAGGGCAGCACGAGACGCGGGTGGGTCCGGGACCGTCAAAGAGATTTCGTTCGTTCGTTCGTGGGCCAGTCTGCTGGTGACTGACAACGAGTGGTGGGGTGGGTGGGTGGGCAAAAATGAATGGTGGCCTCACTTGAAGCGGATGAGCATGGGGGTTCTTTCGTGGAAGTCAGGATGGAGAGACGCAGGAGGAGGCTTGTTCGTAGCAGACATAGACTTATGATGCTCGTTGGTTTTGTCGTGCGTGTAGAATTCGCGGTTGGTGGATGGTGGTTGGGGTTGGTTTTCCGCAATGCATGGCATTCTTGCAGGGAGCAAAACGATAAGGTTGCAGGAACGTCACTCAACGAATGGAGGAACCCTTCCGGGGAACTCTAGATACCATCTATGCAATTGAATTCCATGGCTATATAGCGACACAATTTATCCCCAGACAATTCCAGCTAACTGCCATCCAGATACAAATATATACGAACACCAGTCCATGCGCTTGGTACGCAGGCGTTACGTAAGCGGAGGATGAGCTGTGGCCACGGGTCGACTGAAGTGACACGCAGTCCAGCCATCCTTGCGGATTGCAGTCCGCTCACGTGGATGCAGCGCTGGTGCTTACAACTTCGACACCTCTCTCATGGGATAATTGTGTAGACTTCTACAACTACTAGAGCGACATGCAAGTACACCCAAAAATGCGGCCTTCAGACGCCAAACCCCCCAAAATTACCACCATTATAACAACAGGTATTTCACAACTGAGTTTGCCATGATCTCGTGGGCACGCGGACCGAGATGGAGGTCGTCCCTAGTGCCGGCTAAATTAGCTGGCGGGTTTCGAGATGACTTCTGAACCGTACTCACCACATCAGATATTTCTCTGGGTGTTTGCACATTCCGCCGTGCTCCTCCAGACACGGCTGCCGCACATCTTGCCATCGGCCGGTTCGTAACGTATCGATAAACCAATGCCCAGCGTCCCAAAGCATCACCGTCCCAGCCTTCCACCTCGTAGCCCGCTGCATGAGGCCCTCGTTCCACTTATGAGTGACGAATACCGCATTGCGCAGGTCCGCTCCGGTAGTATCGTTCTTCAGTCGGTACTTCGACCATGCCGGCAACATGGTCCTTTGCGTAATAGTCAGCCGTCTACCTCTTCCCCGCCGGTTGGATCTTATACTTACACGTCGATAGCGGTAGGCACGAGGACCTGGATCGGATCCGCCCAATGGCTCGCGACCCTGCCAATCTGCTCAAACATGGAATCCAAGCTTGCCTCGACCGCGCTGATAGCATCCGCACGGTCAAGAAACGAAAGCTCCCAAACATCGTTAGTGCCGAAGAAGAGGGCGAACAAACTCGATCGCTCTGCTTCATGGCCGCTCTTCCGAGCGTTGATCTCGAACTCAATCCATCTGTCCACCTGGTCCCGCAGGTCCGGCGAGCTAGTGTTGAACACAATGTTATCGATGACGGAGCCGACAAAGCCACGGGAGGGCGCTATGGGCGCGAACGAATCGCAGGAGGCGCGCAAGCTCTGGCAGAGGTTGGAGGCCCATGTTGACGGAATCGTGCGTTCGCTGTGCCGGCGGTTGACGCCATTGCCGGCTGTCGACGGGATCGCGCTGGATTCGTCGCCGAATATCACGATGCGGTCCGGTAGCTGGCCAATCGCTACATACATTTCGAGCCGTTGTCAGTGCGCGCTCCTTTTTGGGGCCGGGCCGATCCAAACCTTTTCGATATCGAATCCTCAGCGATCCACAAAACAGGTAAATCAGAAACAAAAGAGCCACCGACAAGGCGGAGGAGTAAAAGCGAGTGCGGGCTTTCATGGCCTGGGCTATTGGGATATAATATATAAATGGAGACTGCAAGACAAAGCAGAGAAAACGAGTGGACGGATGTATCAACCCATAGACACAGTACAGCTACGCCAGATGCAAGTATGTATTATGGACGCGTCTCCTGAAAGGGAGATGATGAAGACCGCACAGTACTTTCTGCTTCCCAGGATGACGCGGCAGACGCATTGATCGCCATCACACTCCATTCCACATTCAACTTCCCTGCGGTTGGCAAGCTGGTCTATGGGCTTGAATATTGATTCAAGATGTGGCTGCCCATGTACCAGCCGAAACCAACTGGTGTTTGCTGAAAGGGTGGTTACACCCGTTACTTGCTTATTCATACAGGATACGTACGAATGGGCATGCCGAAGCCGGGAACAGTAATACCAAACCAGCCCTATGGAGCGGGAATAAAAATAGGAACATTCCGTGCGGCGGGTTGGGATTGGAATTGGAATTGGAATTGGCATTTAAACACCGAACAGCCGACGTGGATCCGTCACACTTTTCTGTCGCTGACAACCTTACGAACCGCGTCATGGATTTTCGTTCGACAATGCACAGCCAGAATCAACTGTGGAGTACAAGGGGAACAAACGGCCGCCGTCTACCGGCGGGCACCAAACACACAGAGAAATTACCAGTTACAAGCGGTATCGGGATTGATGTTGTGAATATCGAACCGATGTTTCCGGAGCTGCATAAGTACATACATGAGTACTCTAGGTAAGTCATTTCGCACCTATGTACTGTGTCAATGCACCCTATGCGGCCGACACTTGCCTGGACACAAGCCAAGTTTGGTTCTGACGAATTTCAGCTCATAATTCACAGACCCGGACGGCTGCTTATTCACGGCATTCTTTATGTAAAGTACAGGGACAAAAGTTTCCGTACAGGGGCCGTTTTACACCAAAAATGCCCGTTTTCACACAACCAAAAACCACTCTTTACTTGACGGAAAAAAACTGTGCCTTTCACAGACGTCTTAG
>Ga0307508_10001265_pt1 | contig 28775 bp, 38 predicted proteins | sample 9_EM_MG_FD_203089 | JGI IMG/M metagenome (GOLD analysis project Ga0307508, IMG submission 203089) | Populus trichocarpa ectomycorrhiza microbial communities from riparian zone in the Pacific Northwest, United States - 9_EM | ecosystem: Host-associated > Plants > Roots > Unclassified | place...
TGGTTTTTTACCCCAAAAACCCCCCCCCCCCCCCCCCCCATCAGGCTTACCATTCCCCGGTTTGTTTTTACTGCCTTTGAAACCGGTTCGCTCTGGGATTGTGGATGAAGGTGCGGATGAAAGTGCGGCGAGCAGCGTGGTACGTTACAAAAAAATAAAAAATAAAAATCAGAGTCGCATTTCCAATTTTCTGGTGGCTCTCGGTTTTCTTGAACATTACCAACGGAAGGGGCTTAGATACCCGCATGCCTAAGCGTCGAAACTGGACTTGTCCGCTTTCTGCATATGATAGATACCTAAGTACTTCTATGTATCTACAGTGTAGGTACTTTATTGGCGCTCCGAGAGCAAATCATGGGGGCTGTGTGGGAGGGAGGGGGGCCGCGTTCGGAGAAAGAAAAATCAATACCAACATACATCCATAGAAGAACAAAAGCTCCGACCATGCCTGATTTGTACATCAATGGAGAACGCCACATCAGTGCATACTTATGTAGATAGATAGGAGTGAGCGGATTTTGAACACGCTAGGGAAGTGCAATGAACTGGGCTGAATCGGATTCGATGGACGGAGGTGATTGAATGAAATGCATCAGGCGACCAGCGGTAGTGCACAATAACTATCCCCTTCAGTGCCGAACAATGGTATACCTATTCAGGAAAATTGTTTGACAAGCAAGAAGACAACCATACTGAGGGAAATCCAATGGTGACGTAATAGATACATAGCTGTTTCAATTCTAGATATGTAGATAGATATGTAGCCGCTCTTTCGCAAGTAAGGGACAAGTGAGCCTAGATGTAAAAGGACAATATCACTGAGAGCGTCGGTTCCAAACATCGGCAGCCTAAGCCAGTGCCAGCTCGCCATCTTCTGATGCTCGCTTGGAGTAAGTTGCCCTTTTTTTTTGTTTCTTACTCGCATCCTGACTCCTGTTTAGGACGCGAGGCTGGTTCAACCCGGATTGAGAAGAGATTTATCTACATACGCTCTCCGAAGTGGCCCGAGAAGCCCATAAAACTCAGCGATGCTTTGAATCCAGATCGTTGTTCGGACGATTCGGACGATAAAGGGCGAAATTTGCGCTCTCCTATCTATCTATCTAGCAGATGACCCAGAGCTCCACCTGGTCCTTTTATATTCCAAGCCTTGGCCAGGGCTGGCGTAGACTTAAGGCAGTGTCTTGGGCCAGTTTACGTCGGGTGAGTTCTAAACTTCGCAGGTTATGATGGGTTAGTAGACATCCCAAGGCTGGAGAGTTTGGAGCAGATCCTTACGTCTGAATGGCCTCACAACGGAGCTTATGCGGGTGCACGATGGGGTGTCTCACGGACAAGTGTTCGGGCTCTCCTTGTTCAAACTGAAGTTGAAGCTGCTGGCTTTGTGCGCGGAGTGCGTAAACCTCGTCAGAGGCTGCAACTCCGGGGCATCAAGGACAGGTTGTTCGGAGTCCAGTCTAAAAAGCAAGAGAACTTGTTGAAGCTGCTGGCTTTACACGCGAAGAGCGTTTCTCTAGAGTCTTTGCTACATCTCCAGTGCAGAGCGAGTTTTGTGGCTTCGCGCGCCCCCCCCCCCCTCTATGTCATATTTGTCCCGTCGCCCCCGTCGTACGGACGCCAACATGCACATGCTATCTATTGTAACATAGTCTATGTAGACAACTTCGACGGTACCAGGTAAGCACACAATAGTGCTGACTTCAGACCCAGCAGTGAATCAGAGCACGCTAATTCGCCCCGCAGTCCAGATATCTAGTTGCTTCGAGCTGCTCGACAACACCACCACCACCACCACCAAACGCAGTTGGCAGAACAAAACAATCCTGGTGAGGCTTCTTGCTAGATATCCTTGCACGGTGAAATAGGAATGGGCGGGGGCCGGGGAGTCATGACGCCAGGCATTCGCGCCGCCGAGCATTTGCGCTCGCCGAGACATGAACAGTCATTTTGCATGGACAAGAGCGTACATGCTTTGCATTGCAACCAACTACAGCTGGCGAAACAGTGGGCACATTACGAGGTGCCGGATCATAGAAAAGAAATGTGATGAAAGTCCAGTCGTCCTTGAGTAGTTAGTCCATACACACACCCAGAATTCCCTCCTTCTTCAACCGGGGAGGCGGACTCTTTGTTTCGGGGACAATGGACTCCCTATTTTCCGCAGCCGGCACCGCTTCGTAGGTGTCGCCCATCGGGCTCTCAAGCATTGCATTACTTTGCCTGCCCGAAGGCCCTCTCCTGCCGCATCTCCTCCATAGACTACGCTGCTGCTTCAGTGCACTGGTCTCCGGCTCTTCCTCCTCCCTCCTCTTTCCGCGATTGAGCTTCCTTCCACGGTGACGACATGAGTGCCCTTCTCGGCCAACTCTGTCCGGTTTCCCCGCAGCTTTTCCCTTTCACAAGTGACAAGTCTCGGTTGCCGGTTGGTTTCAATCTGCATCGCTTCCGTTTGCCTCGACTTTGCCACCGGCTGGACTCGCTCCCGGGTTGCCAGGCCGGAGGTTCCACTCCCTGGGCGCTCTAGGCAGTCGAATTCAGTCCAATGCTAGCGTCTGTGGGGTCGTAGGAGGCGATACACAGCACATGCCATATCTACGTACTCCGTCGTAGGCCATGCCGCGTTGGATATCCCCAGCGATGCATGTGCAGACACACCATTCTTCGAGAGCTTGCGATCTGGTCTTGGTTTTTCCGCCCGCTTGAATTGCTCGTTGTGGCAGTGAGTAGGGGATCTCGTGCGTCTGTGCTGCACGCCGGATGGAGCAGCTATGGTTCATGACTTTCTTTCTCTTGCCTCTGGCAATGGTAATAACGGGGAGCTGGGGTCTGTCTGAAGACGGACTACTATGTATTCTATGACAGCAACGGTGGTGTTGCTATGACTGGCGCTGGGTGCTGGGTGCTGGTCGTGGTGGGATTAGCACCCGGCCGGGCCCAATCTTAGGAATATTGTAACGTATAGAAACAATTCTTGCGGTCTCTCTTGTGGTGGTTGGGCAATGGAGTATCTCTAGAGTTCGGAGTCGGCGTAGCAATTGAGGGTCTGCTGTGACGGTCGCATCCTGCACTATGTACAACGTTAGTTAGATATGCAGTCTAGCACCAAACCTTAGAACCCCAACCTGGCAGATTTGTTGGGTTCTGGGTTTTGCAGCCAACTGACCCGCAACTCTTTACCACCACACCACCACCACCACCACCACCACCACCACCACCACCACCACGACCTCCCAACGGCAAAGAGCTGAAGCAAAAAAAAAAGAAAAAAAAAGAAAAAAAGCCTTTGCGTCTATCGACCATAAGCATGCTGTGCGCGAGTAGGTCTCCCCGGGGAGATTGAGTTCGAGTCGTGCTGATGAGCAGCAGTATCCGGAGAGGTGCCGACGATTCCCGTTGCGTCGTCAAAGTCTGGTGCTGTCTTTGAGAAGCGATTGATCGAAGCGTACATCGCGGAACACGGAAAGGACCCAGTCACGGGCGAGGAGCTGGTGGTCGAGGATCTGATCGCGCTGAAATGTACGCGTTCCGTCCGTCCGTCCGCTTTCCTCGCAGCAGTCGAACGCGAAAGAGGGAGAAGAAGTGCTGATGAGCGAGATTGCGCGTGCGGTTGCAGCTTTCAACGTCGTCCGACCGCGCCCACCAACGCTTACTTCCATCCCGTCGCTCCTGACCACGTTCCAGAACGAGTGGGATGCCTTGGCATTGGAGACCCACACGTTGAGACAGCAGCTGGTGCAGACGAGACAGGAGCTGTCGACTGCACTGTATCAGCACGATGCGGCGACGAGGGTTATCGCTCGGTTGCTGAAGGAGCGCGATGAGGCTAGGGAGGCGTTGAGCCATGTCACTGTCGGTGCGGGTACGACTACGGGCGAGCAGATGGAGGTCGATGCGCCCCTGGTGCCGAGTTACATCCAGGAGAAGGTCGAAGAGACGAAGGCTGAGTATGTGCTTCCGGTGATGGGGGCGGGGGGGATGGGCTGGATTGGGATGGAGCGACGGCTGATGGAGTGCGACAGGCTACAGGCTGGGCGGAAGAAACGCCCGATACCCGAGGGTTGGGCGACGGCGGAGACGGTGTCGCAGTTCACGGTTACATTCGCATCGGAGCCTCTTTACCCTGGAAGCAAAGCGCTCGCTTTGGAAGCCTCCGGCGACCTTGCGCTCGTAGGTGGCGCCGATGGCATCGCGGGCGTGTACTCGCTCTCGCAGCAACAGCCGCTTCACCCGCTCAAGGCGCAGGACGGCGCGATCAACGATGTTGCGTGGGCTGGCAAGTCGGCTGTCACGGCATCGGCGTCGGGCACCGTCAGGGTTTGGAACGAGGGGGGAAGCGACAGCATCGCGGTCTCGGCGCACGCCGGAGACGTGGTTGCGTTGGCGGTTCACCCCAGCAAGAGCATCGTTGCGAGTGCTGGTGCGGACAAGAGCTGGGTGTTGACGGACATTGGGGCTGGAAAGCCGGTGGTGAAAGTTTACGGCCAGAGCAGTGAGTCCCCCCCCGTCGCTCCCTCGCCTTACATGCCACGAACGCCAGCTAATGCGGTCCTAGAGCTCACTGCCGCACAATTCCACCCCGACGGCCACCTCTTCGCGCTCGGTGCCCCCGCCGAAGTCAAGGTCTTCGACATCCGTTCCGCCGAGGTGGCGGCCGCACTCGGTCCAACAGCAGCGGCCGTCTCGTCGCTCAGCTTCTCGGAGAACGGCTACTGGCTCGCCATGTCACTGGAAGCCTCCAGTACCGCGGAGATCTGGGATCTGCGCAGGGTGGCCATGACCAAGAACCTCGACACCGGGAGCCGCGTGGACCACGTTGCGTGGGACTACAGCGGCCAGTTCCTGTCGACCGCCGGCCCAAGCGGGATCAGTGTCCAGCACTATCTCAAGGCGACCAAGTCGTGGAGCGAGCCGCTGCGCAGTGCGGTGGCGGCGGTTGCGACCGCGTGGGGGGCGCGCGGAAGCAGCCTGGCATCGGTCAGCGCGGCGGGGGTCATCTCGATTCTGTCCTAGAATTGGGGGGGGGGTGCGTGGTAGGAGTTCAGGATGCGAGGCCCGGATTAAGATTGGGGAGAGAGGGGGCGATGAGTGGTGTATGTTGAGGAAACGGGGCGAGACGGCGGGGGCGAGATGTAATTCTAGACCATCTAGTCGGATGTAGGAGCACAACGAAGAACGAGCGAATGGCCCGCCGCACAGCCAGAGCTTGCGCAGGGTGCAGCTCTGCCTGGCCAGACCTGACCTGACGTTGCCTTGCATACCTTACCTGACCTTCGCTCCGAGTGTCGTTGGCTGGCGCTAGCGCACGCCCCACACAGCGTGGCCGTTCGAGCCTATGGGGAGACGGCACGGAGGTGCAGCCACTCGGCGCCTGGCTGCGGGTAGGCGAACAGAGCCGCACTTGGGTCACGCCGCTCGGCAGGCACAAGAGGAAGTCTGCAGTGCGACGAGAGTCCGCTGCGAGCGGCGAGCGGGCGACAGCAACGGCGGCGGCAGCACGTCTCGAGGCCGAGAGCGGACGCAGCGGCTCGGCAGAATACGCGTTGGGACGGGGTGTTTTTGCGGCTGCACGCACGCACAGGCCCAGAGCAGGCCATCGGCTGCCGAGGCCCCGCCCGCAGGCTCGGCTCCACGTCCGGCTCCACGCGGCAGAGGAGGTGCGAGCGCCGCCGGCAACACGCCGGGCAGCGCGGCACTCGGGGCCGCCAGCGGTGGACGCGGCGCCCGCGACCGTGTGCTGCGTGCCCGAGCCGCGACGCAACAGCCGCGCCGCTGCGCTGCGGGCGGCCGCCTGGCGCACGGGAGGGCCGAGAGACAGCGAGCGAGCAGCAGCGCTGGAATCTCCTCGCTTTAATTTCCACACCCACACCTCGCCCGCACACCCACCCACCTCGTCTTCTCGCGAGCTGCTCCTCGCCTCCGTCTGCCCAGCGACCGCTTCCGCACTTTCTCGCCCCCCCTAGCAGCACGCTCCGGACGAGCGGATCTCCTCGGCGGCGCTCCCGCTATAACAGCCTGCGTTCCCCTCTCCGACTTCGCCCAGCGCCAGCACCGCCAGCACCGACAACGCAACCTCGCCCACCCGCTGCTCGACACGACACTCCGACAACCGCTCGCGTAGCAGCTGGATTGCGTGATGTCAGCTCCCCCGCCTCCCCCGAGGATGGTTCATCCCATGCTCGAAGACATCGACGTGGGCCCGCCCCCGAGGCGCACCAAACAGCATCGCCAGCAGCTGCTGCAGCAACAGGTACGTCTTGGTGTGGACAGTGGAGTTGGGGGCGCTGGAGAGCCGCTGCTGTTGCTGCTGTTGTTGTCGCCGTCGTCGCGCGCTGTTTGCCTGCTGCGTTGCGTTCGCCTGGCGACCTGCTTGCATCGCCCTTCCTCGCTCTCGCTCCGCTGCCTTCTCGTTCTGCCCCCTTCGTCTTCTCTCGCCCCCTCGACGGGGACCGGTCGCAGCTTTTTCCCAACCCCAAACAAGCGTCGGCCCAACAGGAAAGTAAAAAATAAAAATAATAATAATAATAAAAAAAAAATAAGAGAGAAGGACAAAACGGAAATGGAAACAAAAAAAAAAAAAAAAAACAGAGAGCAAGAGAGAGACTGGAATGCGAAAAGGAATCCGTCCCCAGCTAACTCTAACCTCTTCTGGCCCCCCCGCCACTTAGTCCGATGCCGCCTCGTCTTCTGCGCAGTCCTACTACTTTCCTGCCGCCGCCGTCTCTTCCTCTTCTTCCTTCTCGCCCTCCCCCTCTTCGGCCCTCGTGGCCCCTCAGCCGGAACCGCAATCACAATCACAACCACAACCGCAATCACGGTCATCGTACTTCGCCGGCTCGCCCTACCAACAGCCCGATTGCACCGGTTTGTCGCTGCTCCACCAGCCGCCGCCGCCACCACCGCCCCAGCGACTAGAGCCGCACCTACTTCGCCCGCAGCAACCGCCATCGCCCTTCCCAATCCAGCAGCAGCAGCACTTTCAGTTTCAACACCACCACCACCACCATCTGCAGCACATCCATCGCAACGCCCTCGGCCCCTGCCCGCTCCACCGCTACCAGTTCGCTCACGCGCCACCACCGCCGCCGCCGCCGCCGCCGCCTCCGCCCCCTCCTCCTCCTCCACCTCCTTTCGAAGCATTCGCGCGTTTTCCGCACGGATCACCGCACGTACGACCGGCATTCGATCCTCACCAGCCGGCACCCCCGGCGTACTACGGCCTCCCTGACCATCGGGCTTTCTTTCACTTTCTCCCGGGTCACTTGCAGCAGCACCTCATGCCGGTAGGAGGGGTAATACCTGTGATCGATCTGACCGGGTCGTCGCCACCTGCCGCTCCGACCCCCCCGAGACGACCGACTCGTCCTCCCCTCCCAGAGGTCATAGACGTAGACGCGCTGCCAGATGACGATCCAAGGTATCTGTTCGCGCGTCCAGCCTCCCGCCGTCGGTTCATGGGAAGGGATTACCCTGCCCCGGCACTGCCGGAAGAGCCACATCTGTTCGAGATGTTGCAGCCCGGTCCGAGACAGGATCCGATATTGGGGCACGGAGGGAGGATCGGTCAGCGAGGTCCGGACATGGGGCCCAACGAGGTGTTCTACAATCAACTCGATGGCGCGGCAGGAGCAGCGGCAGGAGCAGCGGCGGCAGCAGGGCGAGGGCCGGGAGGTACTGGAGCTGGCAACCATCCAGAACGGGCCGCAGGAAGAAGGGCGGGAGTACCTGGAGGACCCAACCGTCTCCCTGACGGGCTGTGGGCGGCTCTCGGCGGTCGCGACCGGTTTCAAGCTTTCCCGAGAAACGGATTCCATGCGCCAGATATGGACTACACGGTCCAGGCGCCGGGGATATTCAGACGACAGCGAGACACCCCTCCCGTGGATGCCGCAGCTCTCAGGAATGTGGATTACAAGACGCCGGCACCAGCGCAATCGGGATTCACCAGGAGCCCGAAGGACACCGACGTGCTCGTGTGTGTCCATTGCGATCAGGAATTGGGTATCGAGATTGACGATCCTGCTATGCGGAAGGCTGGTGAGGTGTGGGCTGGTAAATGCGGTCACGTATGTCTCTTCCCCCCCGGGCTGTCCGCCCGAACATGCCTACTGACCATTGCACAGTGCTACTGTGGAACCTGCGCTCATATCTTCCATCGCACCCCACCCCCAGGCTCCAAACGCTCCAGAAAGTCCGTCAGGAAAATCTGTGTTGTGGAAAATTGTTCAACCAATTTGGGGGCCAAAACAGGCATGATAAAGATCCACCTCTGAAGTCCGCCCTTGAACTTCTCGGAGTTGACTGCAGACATCTCCCCCGTATTGGAAAGGAACAGGGTGGACGAAGGGGTGTACATATCTTCTTCCGTTCTGAAGTGGGAGTTTTCTGGTTTCAATTTTCTGGTTTCAGTTCTCTTTTCCTCCATTTTTTCCTTCATTTTTTCTTTTCATTTTTTTTCTCCCCATCAATTGATTGTATTCTTGCAGTAGTTCTTGCTACATACGGCGTTGGGTTTGGATGGGATGGTGGAACTTTTTATTTTCTTCGTTTTTGTATGCTCCCCCCCCCCCTTATCCTTTTTTTCCCCACTCTTTTCTTTTCTTTTCTTTTTTCCTTCGACCAGAGTTTCTTATCTGGACGAGCGAAAAGGGACGCGCACACATGAAATGGTTTGGTAACTGGATTGTGGTGGGGGGGGTACGATCGGTTTCCCCCCGTGTTTCTTTGTTTCTTTGTTCCTTCTTCCTACTTGACTTTTTTCTGCCGAAGGTTCATTCTTTTTTCCCATGCAGATTTGTTTAGTTTTCTGGTTTGCGATTGTTGCTTTTTCTGCTGATATGTTGAATGCGAGGGGGATTGTGTGTGGTGGGCCGTTCCATATGCTCCTGGGGAGAGTGGGATGAATTGCGAAGGGGCACTTGGTTGTGGGGTTGGATGGCACGCGACAGTCTACTTTGCCATAGGTTACTCTAGTTACCAACTAATTGGATGCGGCCTTTTCACGGATGAACAGCACGTTGGCCTAATTTGCAAGGCAAAGCAGACTACTACGGATATGCAACAATGCAATTTCGAGTCTTGCACGTGCTTAATGATTCGACTCGGCTCGCATTGAACACTGCTGCAGGATTTGCTACACAACTACAGTACAAGTACCGTACAGTACAGTACAGTACAATGCAGTACAATCGACAGTTGTCATATCCGTCCCAGTCGAAGAAAAGAACCACGAAAACGAGAAAACAATGCGTCCTCACCAATCCCCCATGTCACCCCAGAAAAACAATCCCCCCCCCCCCGCCAATGTAAGGAGTAAGATATAGCAAACAGACAGTCAACAAGCAAAGGAGAGGGGGAAAAAAATGCAATGATGCGGTGATGATGACGACGATGATGTTTCCCCCTTCCGTTTAGCTAACCGGACTCCAGGGCAATGGCACGAGGATTCTGGACTCCATCCTCTGGATGAGCGGTATGGTCTTGTGCACGGTCTGGCTCCAGCCCTTCTCGCCCCAGCTCTTCTCCCTGGCGACCTGCCTCTCGCGGAGGTCCTGGAACTGCCAGAGATAGTGGACCGAATTCAGGGCGCCGACCTGGGTGAACCAGGCGCCGACGCCTTCCATCACGTTCCTGCGCGCCTGGAGGCCGGCGCGCCAGTGCGTCTCCCACTCGAGCAGGTTGCCGGGGCTGAGCGTGTAGCTGCGGAGCTCGAAGACGCCGCCGAGGTTGCGCGGAGGCGACGTCGGCCAGAACGAGAACTCCTGCATCAGGTCCGTACGACGGCCGGTCAGGAGCCTGGGGAGCTCCTTGCTGAACTTCTGGTAGTGCGGCGTGTTGGACGAGAGGTTGTGCAGCGTGTTGTGGTAGCCGGCGTAGCCTTGGTATTCCCAGATGTGCACTGCACACACGGAGAACATTTGTTTCCTCAGTCAAACCACCACCACCACCGCCACCACCGTCATCATCCTCTCTGCGGGGGGAGGGGGACGGGGGATTGGAGGGAAGGGAAGGGAAGGGAAGGGAAGGGGTACACGAACCGAAAGTATCGCCGTCGCCGATCTCGGTCTTCCAGCTTCCGACCAGATGGCAGTTGTTGGCCTTGTCCGCCGCGATATCCGGGTAGGTGTTTCCGACGAGCTCGACGTACTCGGCGTGCGCGTCGGGCTTGACGTGCTGGAATTCGATGGCGTGGACGTACTTGCCTCTGGCGAGCACGGTCGAGTACGACTGCTCCATCTCGGCCTCCTCGCGCTGGCCCTTCTCGGAGCCGTACAAGATCGACTTGACGATGCCGCCCTTGTGGTGCTCGACGTTGGCGTCGGCCGCGGCCTGCGACGCTGCCTTCTTCTGCGCGGCCAGCTGCCCGCGGTACGCCTTCAGACGCTCGCGGAACGCGGCACTGTTCTGAGGAGAGTGCGTCACGTCGCCCAGCGTCGGGATCCGCAGCGATCGCAGCGCGGCGGCGGTCGCGAATTGGCGGCGGAACATGGCGGGATTAAAGCTCGAGCCAAGCAGCCGAAAAGCGACCAAGCGAGGGGGAATTGATGGTCGTGGGACGGATGATTGTGGGAATGGGGGTTTTTTGGGGGGTGGATGGTTTGCGGTTGGCTCGGTTGGGTGGGGGAGGAGGGATGATGATGAGGATGGATCGGGCGTGGAGGGAGGAGGAGATGAAGGTGTGTGGCCAGAACGTGAGAACCCGCCTTCTATGTATTTGTGCGGTGCGCGGGCAACTTGGAGGTGATGCTGCTCTTGGGTTCCGAGCGGGGAAAGACGCAGCTCCCCCTCGCCAGGCGAGCTAGTGCGGGCCAGCGCAGGCGCGGGCTGCGTTATTGGGTCATTGGCGACGGTTGCCCTGGCGCAGGCTGTCCCTGGTGGCGGGGGCCGATTGCAGTCCCCTCGTCCGTAGGTGGGTGCAGAAGGGCAGTCGGCGCATCGTCGTCGGAGAACCAGCAGGCGGAGACGAGAGACTGCGGACGTAGGAAGGCTCGGTCGTCCGCCAGGGGCCGGGCTGTTCTCCGTGACTCGCAGCCGATGGAGCTGGAGCAGAGAAAGACCGGCTTGGGCGGCGCGAAGAATTTCCACTTTTCCGAGCTTCGCGTTCTCCTCTCTGCAGCGACGGGTACTGCACTGCACGGCACAGTGCGTATGGCTGGGCACGGACGAATCCCGCCGCGTCTTGGGTTCCAGACAACCGCCCGAGCGGACAGAGGCCGTTTGACGTTGCTCGGCGATCCGCAGCCCGGGTGAGCCTGGAGACGCATCGAGAGCGAGAATGTGGGTCCGCATGCGGTGGTGATGGCGTCTCCGCGAACGGATCTCCGCGAACACAAGCGTGCAATCCCTAAAGGTCGTCATCCATTCGGGTCGAGCCTCCACGCCCTGGGCTGGCTGGCCCAATCGATAGATAGATATACACCAATCCCCCCCCCCGCAAATCCCAGAGCGACAAAAGCTGACTCGTCCATCCCGTCAGTCGCATTGGAGATCCTCTCCCGGAGCTCCAACAACTACCCATCCCACCCCCCACCACCCCCTCCCCCTTCCTCCCGCCACACAACACCAAACACCACATCACCGCAGCAGCATGATGGCCGCCTCCGTCACCACCACGGCGCCCTCGAGCGAGCTTCCTCACGAGGTCGTCACCACCCTCAAGAACGCGCGCTATGTGAGTACGTCCGCCGTCCACGAGCCGGCGCGAGCCCCCCACCATCTACGGCGCTACTGGATCTGACGTCGCGAGTACGTAGCTCCACCTCGCCACCAGCGGCGGCATGTGGCCCCACGTCTCCCTGATGAACTACACCTTCCTCCCGGTGACGCCCCACCCCGTCCCCGCCAGCCCCGCCTCCTCCGCCGCCGTCCCATCCTCGGGCCCCGTCATAATCCTGACCGTCCAATCCGCCACGAAGAAGACGCTCAACCTCCGCGCGAACCCCCGCGTCTCGCTGCTGGTCCACGACTGGGTTTCGCACCGCGCTTCCTTCTCCGACGCCCCCGCGTCCGAAGACAGGCCGCCGCAGTCCTCGCTCGCGTCGCTGCTGAGCAACCTCAACTCGGCGTCGCTGTCGTCGATCTCGGCCACCCTATTCGGGTACGCCCACGTCGTCGAGAGCGGCTCCGAGGGCGAGAAGTACTACAGGAAGGTCCACATCGACAACTGCATCGGCGCCGGCGAGAGCATGTGCTACCTCGAGGGTGCCGATGCGAGGATAGTCGTCGTCACCATCTCGTGGGCTAGGGTCGCGGACCACAAGGGAGTCGTCAAGGACTGGGTTGCGCCGGGAGAGGAAGAGGCCTGGAACGAGTTCGCCGCCGGCACGGGGCAGGCGCAGCGACAGGTCAACGGCTCGTAGCAGGACCACGGAAATGTGCAAAGCTTGCATTGGCTGTAACTAGGTGCCCCCGGTTGACTTACTTGGTTGGCGGGTCCGGGCAGCGGCGACGTCTTTCCGCGTGGGTACCTATCTCCAGTGCATAGTGATTGCCTTCCAAACAGAACCCAGAGCTTCGGATTCCCGTCGATATGTAGTTGCGCCTATACGTGGAAGTTCTGTGCTCCACCTGCTTCGGCGACTCTCCACCTCTCACCGCCCCATATGTAACTATCTCGTAGCTGCCATTCCAGGCCACTCGCAGCGATGACTTCCAACGTCCATGCGTATCTAGCCGAGTGATCTCTCCGGGACGCCGATGGCGATGACGATAAGACGAGACCCCTGCAAAGTTGGAGACGATCGAATTGGTGACGTTTGCCAAAAAATCCCGGGCGGCAGAGCCTTGGCGGAGAATAGAACACTGTGTGTATTTCTTTCTCCGCTGGGCCTCCCCTCCTCCCCTCCTCCCCTCCACATCCATCGGCCGCACCTCTTTGCGGCTTCCCAAAGACTCACCGACTGCCACGATGTACATCCGCCAGTCGAAGCTGCGCCATCTAAAGGCCTACAAGTACAGTGCTGTGGACCACTCGCTGGTGTCAAAATACATCCTGAAGCCGTTCTATACCAACTTCTTTATCCATGTATTCCCCATGTCCATGGCGTCGGTCCCCTTCTTCTGCTCTCCTTCGCGGGCCCTCATTCCTGACGGTGCAAATGCAGGCCGAACCTCATAACCTTAACCGGGTTCTTATTCGTCGTCGTCAACTTCCTCACGCTGCTCTGGTACAACCCCACGCTCGACCGCGACTGTCCTGGTTGGGTGTACGTGAGCTGGGGCATCGGCCTCTTTCTGTACCAGACCTTCGACGCGTGCGATGGCACACAGGCCCGGCGGACGGGACAGAGCGGACCGCTGGGCGAGCTCTTCGACCACGGCGTCGATGCGATCAACACTACCCTCGGAGTCGTGTTATTCGCTGGCACGGTGAATCTGGGACAGTCGTGGGCGACGCTGCTCACGACATTCGCGAGCCTTGGCGCGTTCTATCTCACCACTTGGGAAGAATACCACACCGGAACCCTGTACTTGGGACTCGTCTCGGGGCCTGTCGAGGGTGTCCTGACTCTCGTGGCCGTGTATTTCATCACTGCCGCAAAGGGCGGAAGCTACTGGCAGCAGCCCATGGTTGCGACTCTCGGACTGTCGGCTCCTGCCTGGGTTCCGGAGGAGATCGTGAAGCTTAGCTTCGCCAACTGGACGCTGGTTTACGGAGGCGTTATGTTGGCGTTCAATGTCATCCAAAGGTTGGTGGTCCCTTGTGTTGGCTGTCGCAGTCACCGGGCAAATGATTATCCGTTTTTAACCCTGAGTCCTGGACTTCCGGGACAAATGGTGATAACAAACGCAACAACTTTATACACACATATATGATGCCCCCATCTCGTCCCTCATTGCACTCTTCATCTAGACTGAGGACGGATCGCTGATCCCCCACCCCCCCCCCCCCGCGCCAGCTCCCAAAACGTCATCCGCTCTCGCCGCGCCAAGGATCTCCCGGTGTTCCCAGCTCTCGCCGGCCTCGCGCCCTTCGCACTCACCTGGACGCTCCTTCCTCTCTGGCTGTCTCAGCGCCCCGCGATCCTCCAGCAGCACTTGATCCCCTTCATCTTCTTCATCGGCCTGTCCTTCGCCTACCAAGTGGGCCTGATAATCACCGCGCACCTGACGAAGTCTCCCTTCCCTTACGCCAACGTCCTGCTGCTGCCAATCCTCTTCGGCACGGCGGACGCATGTGCACCCAAGTTTGGAGTCGCGAGCATGCTCGGCGACGGGCACTACGAGATCGCGTACGTCTTTGCCTGTCTGGGGCTCTCCCTCGGTGTGCACGGAAGCTTCGTGGTCGACGTGATCACGAGCATCTGTGATTACCTCGACATCTGGTGTCTGACCATCAAGCACTCGAAGGTCGAAGGCACGACGGAGGCGGGAGAGAAGAAGACGGCCTGAGAACAGGGAGAGATCAATAGACGATTTACAGCCACGATTTTGATGCGATACGATTTGATGCTGGTGGGACTACATGCATACATAGTGCTTTTCCTTTTTTTCCCCCTCCCCTCTTTCCTGGGGGATGGCTGATTGATCCCTGATTTGTGTGCTGCATGCGGGTGAGAATGGAATATATACCCCGAACGATAACTACAATGAGTTCATGCGTGCACACGGGGTGTATAAGGTGCAGCGGTGATCTCGTATGTACGTGTCCGGTATGTACCAGGATAGGACGTGGCGCATGGGGAATCTCAGCCTCGCCCACGCGGAGGCGGGAAGCATCTGGGGCACCCTTCTCTGGGGCTGGGCCCGGGCATCAACGCTGCTGGTCAGCCAAAGACCGTCACGTGGTCGCCACATCGTCAGCTTGTTCTCCGTTCGGCTGGAAATTACCGGCGCAGTCAGCTAGTTCTGCGACTGTGCGACGCGGGGCGTATCTTTTTTTGGGGGTTTCTAATGCGGGCTGTGCAGTGGCGGACAGCCCAGCCTCAACTCTCCCAGTAGATATGCACTGCGAAAGCCTGCTGATGGCAATGATCATTAATCGCATGCGGCCTTATCACAGCCCGCAGACGACAACTCCTGCTGCTCCACACTTTCCCCGCCGCCGAGTGAGCTCCGGTGATGCCCTGTCACATCTAGGTATGTGAATGTATCTACATACTCACTCTCGCCCGTCCAGCCCTATGAAAATTGGAATCCGTGAAGCGGGGCACTAACTATCCAGCAGCGTGGCATTGGGCTGGACTGCCACTGGGCAGCTGCGGAACGGTATCTATCCATGCACCCCCGTCAGCCGGCTGGCTGGCTCAGGGTTGTGTAGTGTACATGTAACTACAGGGGGGCGAAGGGCGGAGTCGGGAGAACACGCACACCGTACCACTTAAGCTACATATACCATCCAGGGATGATCCAACCTACATATATCTATCCCCTCTCTCTCCTTTTCTCCGCACTTTGCTCCCAACCACCCGCCCTCCCCATCCCCCTTTTTTTCAATCCCACCCGTAAACACAAACACAAACACAAACACAAACACAAATACAAATACAATGTCGGCCAATGACTTCTACGGCGGACCGCCCCCGCACTGTCCTCAGCAGCCGCAGCAGCCGCAGCAGCCGCAGGGCTACAACTCCCCGCCAGTGGGGCAAGGCTATCCGCCGCCGCAGGGACAGGGCCAAGCGGGGTACTACGGCGCTCCGCCGTACTATCCGCAGTCGCAGCCGCAGGGCCAGTACCCGCAGCAGCCACAGCAACAGCAGGGAGGCCACTACCCGCAGCAGCCACAGCATGGAGGCTACTACCAGCAGCCGCCGCCGCAGCAGGAGTATCCTCAGGCCGGAGACGCACGCGGTTACTACGACCAGCAGCAGCAGCAGCAGCAGCAGCAGCAGCAGCAGCAGCAGCAGTACCAGCAGCAACCGCAGTACCAGCAGCAGTACGGCCCTGACGGCCAGCCCATAGGCCCCAACGGCGAGCGCGGCATTGGCAGCACCATCGTCGGCGGCACCGCGGGCGCGTTCCTGGGCAGCAAGCTTGGTCTTGGGAAGCTCGGCGGCGCGGCGGCAGTGGGTTTCCTTTCCCTGTGAAGAGGGGATAACGGCTAACGGTGATGGGCGATAGGGCGCCGTGCTGGCGAACGTGCTCGGTAAGGGGAAGAAGCACCATTAGAGTGCCGGTATTCAGAGCAGTTACTCTCCTCTAGGTGGTGGTCGGTTTGCGCAGAAGCTCACCTTTACTACGACGACGTCTTACGAATTCCATGCGGCTATGCACAGTTTGTGTTTGCCTATTTCTTTTGGCTAGGCTGGGCTGGATAGGTTGGCTTGGCTAGGTGGGATCAGGTTTTGGCTTTTGGAATCGCTTTTTCATTATCATTTTATTTCTTTTTGCATGACTAAGTACATAAATAATCGGTTCCCATAGCCATCCTGCTTTTGTTTCCCCGTTGCTGCTGTCCGGACACTGATTTGCTCCTTCTGGGTAATACTGCCCAATCACCGTCCTGCTCCAAACCATGGTTACCTCCAGTGCGATACCGCCGGACCGGGCTGCGGCTCGGAATGAATTCTCAGCGCCCCGATCGCCCTGGAGTATTGCTATCTACCGCCCGCTCCGTCGCCTTTGACGTGCAAGTACTGCACTGCCGTCAGCATACACGTCGCTCGGTCTGGCGGTGGTCGATTCGTTACTTCTTTCCTTCTCGAGGGTGGTCTTTCATCTGTGGTTGGCATGGTTTCTTTGTTCAATCGCTAATTGCATGTGCCATCTCTAGATCGTGGCAATATACACACTATGCCCGGCTCCCGTCCACCGTCCAACCGCGACCCCGATCAGTCCCTGCCCCAAGAATATAGAGTGCATCAAGGAGATTTCAAAGGAAAGGACAAAGGAAATCCCCCTTGGCCCTCTTCTTCTACTGACGCCAAGGAGGAGGGTGTGGGGAGGAACCGCAGTCGTTCCTCCGCCTTAGCCTCCCATCATCCACCCTCTCTTCCCGCCACCGGAGTTCCCGCTTCGGCACCTCGCTCTGGGCGTCTTCCTCAGCCGTGTCGGTATCCGTCGCTCCACGTCTGTGGAGCCGAGGAAGTCCACGATCGCTGGGCTGCACCGCTCGTCTGCGAATTGGCCACAGATCTCGAATCGATCCCTGCCTTCCGTACGTATGCCCTTGGGGATCTTCTACTGACGCTTCCATTGCGGGCAACTCTTGAAGAGGTGCTCTCCGTCTGAGTCTTGTGCCGGTACCGTCAGCAATTGGCGGTGGACTGGCTCTTCGTCCACTGGAGGTACTGATCTGTGAGATAGTGATTCGTCTTCGGCTGGAAGAGCCTCGAGGCGAGCCGCTTGTTTCGCGCTGGTTGGTATCGAGTCTGGCTTGTGGCGGAAATCCTGGCTGTACCGGTACTTCTTGTGGGCGACTTTCGCGTCCGTCCACGCTGTGGTTGGCATGTTCTGGCCTGGCACCGCAGTCCCAGATGTCGGGGACGAGTGAGCGAGATCCGGTTTCCAAGCCGCCCGCCCATCTCCATCCGACTTGCCGATTTCCCTCCACGATCGAGCCTACGAGTAGCTGGCTGCTTGCTTGTGTACCGCTTGCTGCACGGTAGGCCACCCTTAGAATCTGTGGTTTCGCTGTCCCTCCTCTGTCCTCGGGAATAACAGCATTGATCAGACACGCCCATGAGCGCAACGGCGCAGTAGCTCGCGCCCACGACCGATCCGACGCCATCCTTGAGGCCGTCGACGGCCACCGGTCCGGCATCGGGAGGCAAGTACTCCGGCCAGTGCTTCCTGCACCACATCCGAGTGAGCTCCGGTGATTCGCCGCCACACCTACTCAGCCCAGCCCAGCCCTACATACGAAAATAGAAAGCTGTGGAGCGGAGCAACGGCAGCTGCAGCGCGACGGACACATGCCTCCGACAAACCACATCCGCCCTCCATCTATCTCTGCGTTGGCACCAGTGTCCTCGCTCACTCCTGTTTCAGGATTTGTGTGTGTGCATATGGCCGCTACAAACCGACGGATTTCAGGACGGAGAGCACGACGAGCGTCGAGGGGCGTATCGGGTAACAGTCCCTCCAGACAGGAGAATTGCACCAAAACCCAGAGTATCTCTTTCGCTCCTCACTGCACAGCTTCATCGATTTTGTCGCTCTAGGAACGGGCCTTCACGGCGGGGAGGGGAGGCGGGAGAAGCTCAGGCACTTCGCTAGGATCACGACGATCCAAGCCGATTGCCAACCCACCCACCCCCAAACCAAACATCTCTGGTTTTTGATTGGGAGATAGAAGTAGTGAGAGCGCGACCATGCGGTGGCTATCACGCACCCTATCGACGTGGGCTTCTCAAAGACTCACAATCAAACACGGGCCATTATCTGCTTCTGGCGTGAGTGGGTGGTGGATTTCCTTATTCCTTCCACCGAGCTCTACCGGCCGGCAGCCCCCATGGTGCATGGAGGATCGGTCAATCAACCAATCAAAGTCATTGTCAGTGTCTACCTTCGCCAGGCGGCCGAATCACGTATGTAGTGTATATCTTTCAGGCAGCCGCGAATTGGGGCGTCCAAAAAAAAGCATGCATACCACACATACATATAGCCTGTCTCCCCTCCTCTCCGCACGGTGCTCTCTCACCCACCGCACCGCCCCTCCCTTCCATCCACACACCAGCAATGTCTGCCAACTACTTCTGCAACGCCGGCCCCCCGCCCCCGTACAGCTACTTATCACCGCCGCCATTGCAGAGTCAAGGACCGGTGGCCTACTTGGTGTCGCCTTCGTCAGCGTCGCCGTACTTCCAGACGCCGCTGGAGCAGAATCTTTGCTTCCACAAGCAGCAGCCACTGTACCTTCAAGGCGGCGGCGACGCGTGTGGATACTGCGGTCAGCAGCAGCAGCAGTTTGTGCAGGAGCAGCTGCGGTTTGCGCAGAACCAGTTCTTGAATCATCAGCAGGCGCAACAGCAACACCAACTTCAACTTCAACTTCAACACAACCCGCAACCGCAGCTGTGTCCGCATTTGCAGTATGGCACCGGCGGCGAGTACGGCACCAGCGGCAGGGATGGCATGAACAGCTCCCTCGCCGCTGGCGCCGCTGGCGTGCTCTGGGGCAGCTCGCTTGGACTTGGGAAGACTGGCATGGCGGCGGTACGTTACCCTCCGTTACGAAGAGGAAGGGGAGAGGAGGAAGACAAGGCTGATGACAATGGCCGGATAGGGCGCCATGTTGGGGGTCGCGACCTATAGGAAGGAGAAGCGCCGTTGCTAGCGGACTCGCTGGCGGTTCTAGTTCGAGGGGTGAAGGTTTGGTGCGCACGGAAGCTCAGCTCCACGACGTCTTTACGGATTTTCTTGCCGATGTGCATATCTGTGTAAATACCCGCGTGCTTGTCTCTTGGCTGGGCTAGGCTTGGCTGGGCTGGGTCGGGCTGTGGGCTGGTGGATCGATAGATTCTCCACACAGGATGGGGCCCGAATGCTATGGCCGGCAGAGAGACCAGATATCTGCAACGCAGTTTGGTGAAAAGAAGCAAGGCAGTCCACCGTCCCACTTACTCCAGACGCACAAACAGAAATGACACTCCTGAATCCGCTTCGTCCCGTAGTTATGAGGAGTACACGTCGATATGGTGCGCAATAGGTATCGCGTGGCAGTGTCCCCGCTTCCACCCCGCATTCCCACTCGCTATGTACTGGCATACACGTCATGGTACGCGAACGGGCTTGGCGTAGCTCTCGAGGCGATTCGCCGGAATAAAAGCAGCGGGAGATGTTTGGTTCGAAGGCCCTCCTCCAAGAGTGACGAGAATCAATTAAGTTGCGCAGCGAGGAGCGAAAGCGAGATTCCTTTTTTTTCCCTTCCATTCATTAATCGCGTGCGACCTACTAGTACATATACACGACGGACACCACAGTCCGAACTTCGACTTCGATCAGGCCCGTTGTAGCTCCCCTTCGACCTCCGCCTGTCCCAAGGAAATGGCAAAGGAAAGACAAAAAGAAACGCCCCCGCAAGTTCTCTTTCAGAGCGAGTTCTCTTATGCAGTGCAGATCGGCACCGAGTGATATCTCGTGTCACTTAGCAGAACCTCGGGTGACGAACTTCACACATATCCGGTCAAAACTCAACCAAATCTGCTCCAATTCAAACGGGTAAGAGCCAAGAATTGCTGTATAGGTGGGGTGGCTCAACCCCTCGCTCTCTATAAGAGATCCTGTCCCGGATACTGCATCAGAGTTGTCTTATAGGGAATATTCTCTTATTCCCCACACAGAAGCCCATCGGAAGCCAGACTTCTCCTTTTATAGATTAAACTCTCGTACAGGGACTCCATTCACACAGAGTGTCGGCTGTGCTCGCCAAAAGAGGGGGACCGTTTTGTCCAAGATGTAAGAGCACTTCCAATTTTTACCCCCTCTCGACTAGATATTGTTAGTAGTTTTTGATCATAAAGTCTACGGCTATCTGTCCCGGATCTGGGCAAGTGGTATCACATGACCTCAACGCTAAAACTGCGACTGAACGACACAAGAGAACGTGTTCTGCTACACAGAAGATTGCATTTACACATAGATTCTGCTCCCCATCCAATCAACATCGTCCGCTAGTCTCATCGATGACTCGCAGCCGGTCGAGTGATAGTTTGGAATTCGCCGATCACGTGCCAAAAAAAACAGTTATGTACTCTAATTGTTGCCCTGTGTAAATAAGGCTGGGAGTCTGGAAGGAAAAGTACCCCTTATTACGTCCATACAGAATTTTCCGCACACCCGGTACACCAACTTTCGAATCAACGCGACTTCCGAGCCATCCGAAAATCATCACAGAACCCCGAACACCACACATTTGTGCCGAGTAGACTTTGGCACACTCGCCGGAGGGGTTCCGGGACCTTATGGATTTTTCCTGGTTCGGGGTTTGGGGGCTCAGAGTTTTCCTTCTAGGCCCTGAGTGAAAGAAACCCATTAACTATTAAAGAGCGCTAGCGTAACTATAATACCTCGACAAAAGTCCTCGTGATCGGTCAAATCATGTCTCAGTTCAGCCACCTTGACCGAGGGTAGCCCCTCCTCCAGAGCACCATGAATCAAGTACTTAGATACTGGACATTAAAGAGAAACTGAGACGAGAACAGAAGAAAGACAAAACAATGATCCCAGCGGCACAGTGATAGTAGCGGGTGTACCATCCCTTCGCATCAATGACTGCCTGCACCCGGGAAGGCATTGAACTCCACAGAGCCTCAAACTGCTTGGGCGGAATTTTCTCCCAGCAGACAGCTTCGCCTTCACCTTCTCGGGGCCTCCAGGGTAGCTGACAAGGTCTGGATTATCCGTTCGGAGCTGCCGCTTCAGCAAGGTCCAGCCGTGCTCGATGGGATTCAGGTCCGGAGAGTAGGCGGGATGGGACTCAAGCGGAACAGCATAACGGTCAAGGAATGGCAGCATGAGTTTCGCAGTGAGAATTTTGGCGTTAACATGTTGAAAAAGCGGATTTGTGAGGGCTGCCCGCACGTCCTCGAGGACTGGAAGCAGCCAGCGACGTAGTAGATCTAGGTACACACGAGCGTTAACGGAGCCTGTCTTCAGTGAAACCAGTGGGCCACGCTGCTTGCCCCAGAAGCAACTCCATACCATCAACTTCACCTGACGATGCTTCACGGGATTGACGGTGCCTACATGCCACCTCTCCTATCCCAGCGTACTGAAGATCCATCTCTGCTGTCCTGCAGGCTGCTGCTCCACACTACACTCGTCGCTGTAGATCACCCGCTCGAAGTCCTCTTCAGTCCAGTCCTTGTGTGCGGGAGCCCATTGAAGTCGGGATTTTGCGTGTTCCGTCTTTAACCTCGCTAGCCACTTCTTTATATTGTGTTGTCGGAGCAAGCGATCGAGGGTGCGAAGGGTAATATATGGGGGGCATAGATCCGACGAATTTGTTCGCGTATATACTGCCTGTGCTTCCATACGGCGCGTAGGATCCTTCGCTTGTCTCGTTTGCGAAGGACCTCGGGCCGGCCGGATCGTGGGAGACTACCCGTCGTGGCACGTTTATGGTACCGCTGGACGAAACTCTTTACCGTCGATCAGGGGCGGCCGACGAGGAGGGATACGGTGGAGATGACGCCGTAGATGACGAAGAAAACGAAATCATGATGTTTTTCCGTCGCATTTCTTTTGATATTTCAGAATCTTCACCATCTGAGGGTTCACCATCTGACGCTTCACCATCTGACGCTCCAGTGTCCCACGGGGTTTCTTTGGTGTGTGAATCATGGTGTTTGAGCCAGTGGTAGAGAGAAATCATGGTGGAAGAGGAGGTGAAGGTGGGGTAGAATCCCCCAGTCAATGCGGCTAAACTGAGACACGATTTGGCCAATCACGAAAACTTTTGTCTTGATACGGTACTTAGCGATGAGTGATGACGGACTTGGCGAAGGATCAAGCGAGACTAATCGCCAGCTACTACCCCCTCGCTCCTCTACGGTGGCCTGCCCATAACTCACATACACACAACCCCCCGGCCGCCCAACACCACCTACCGATGCACCACCTCCCTTGCGTCCAGATCAACTTCCCACTCCGGACCGTCCTTGAATGCTGTTCCACAAGCCTCATCGTCCATCTCTACATGCTGGAACCTGGGTGCTGGAGAGGGAGCGAGGGTGGTGGGGGATGAGGGGGCGGGGTCGAGTGAGGTGGGGTGTGAGGCAGCACCAGCGGCGAGAGAGTTGCTGAGGGAGGAGAGGGAGCAATCACTACCGGATGTTCACGTCGTTAGGTGGGAAAGACGACGCATCCCGCAGCCCACAGGACATGCAAGAATGCCCGGGAACGAGGTTGGCGAGGGTTCATTGACCTCGAGGAGAAGAAGTTGAGGAGGGTGAGCAGCAGCGATCGCCGCCGATGGGGAAGAGAAGGAAGAGGCGAGTTCGAACGCGAGGGGGGGTTTATACTCTTGGCAACCTGCAAATCGATGGATTCGGACTGCAATTGACGGGTGGATGGACGGGCGGGAGGATCGAGAGGGAGTGGGAACAGCGAGCGCCCCGGGCTGACGGGATGAAGCTGCGGGCGGCCAGCGGCACATCTCTACTGCAGCAGAGTGGGACATCAGCATTGCGGCAAGTGATTGCCGGCACAATACGCAGGAATGCACCCACCCCACTTGGATTGTGCAGTTGCTGTGCGACGCCGGTGGAGCCGGGAAGTGGGGGGGAGCGACCAACGCTGTCGGACGACATGGGGCCCGCTACAGTGGAGAAGTCGAGGCTTCAGCCTTACTTAGCACGATTAGCACTTCCGACACTGCTTGCTGCACCACATCCACCCTCCAACTATCTCTGCGTTGGCACCAGTGTCCTCGCTCACTCCTGTTTCAGGATTTGTGTGTGTGGCCGCTGCAAACCGACGGATTTCAGGATGGAGAGCACGACAAGGGGCGCATCGGCTAACAGTCCCTCCAGACAGGAGAATTGCACCAAACCCAGAGTATCTCTTTCGCTCCCCACGGCACAACTTCATCGATTTTTGTCGCTCTGGGAACGGGCCTTCACGGCGGGGAGGGGAGGCGGGAGAAGCTCAGATCACGACGATCCAAGCCGATTGCCATCGCACCCACCTCCAAACCAAACATCTCCCGCTGCTTTATTGGGGATAGAAGCGGTGAGAGCGCGACCATGCGATAGCTATCACGCACCCTATGTATCGACGTGGGCTTCTCAAAGACTCACAATCAAACACGGGCCATTATCTACTTCTGCAGGGTGGTGGATTTCCTTATTCCTTCCACCAGGCTCTGCTTACATAGTGCCTCCACGATGCATGGAGGATTACCAATCAACCAATCAAAGGCATTGTCAGTGCCTACCTTCGCCAGGCGGCCGAATCATATAAGCAACCCACATCTTTCAGGCAGCTGCGAGGAGGGGCGTCCAAAAAAAAGCATGCTATCGCTCCGCACACGACTTGCCGACCACAGATACATATAACCCCTCTCCCTCCTCTCCGCACGGTGCTCTCTACCACCCACCGCACCGCCGCTCCCTCCCGTCCACACACCAGCAATGCCAGTCAACTGCTCCTGCAGCGCCGGCCACTCGTGCCCGCACACCCACCCACCGCCGCCGAAGCAGCATCATTGCCACCAGGCGCAGCCTGCGCAGTCGCATCAGCAGGCACACCGCGTCGGCCGCGGGGAGAACAGTTCCATCGCCGCCGGCGCCGCTGGCGTGCTCTGGGGCAGTACGCTTGGACTCGGGAAGACTGGCATGGCGGTGGTACGTTTCACTCCGTTACGAAGAGGAAGGGAGGCGAGGAGGGCAAGGCTAATGGCAATGGCCGAATAGGGCGCCGTGTTGGGGGTCGTGGCCCATAAGAAGGAGAAGCGCAGGTCCTAGCGGACTCGCTGGCGGTTCTCGTGCGAGGGGTGAAGGCTTGGTGTACAAAGGAAGCTCAGCTCCACGACGTCTTCACGAATTTAATTTTTTTTTTGCCGTTATGCACATCTGTGTACTTAGTTACCCATATCCTTGTTCTTTAGCTAGGCTAGGATGATGGATTGATCGATTCTTCACACGGGATGGGGCCGAAGGCTATGGTCGGAAGAGAGGCTCTCTGAAATACAGTTTGGTGAAGAAAGTAAGGAAATCCACCATCCCACACTCCGGACGAATAAACAGAATTGACGGCCATACATCCGCTTCGCCCCGTACTTGACTGTGGGCCTTCGAGATGCCTACGTCGATATGATGCGCAATAACTACACATTTTGTGGTAGTGTTCCCGCTTCCATCCCCTAGATATTCCCAGTCGTTGCCATCCAGTCTGTGATTGCCCTGGCATATGCGGGTAAGACGGAGAGCATAGATGCGCTGCTCGAGGATAGTTCTGCATAGTCCAGTCCGGCCGTCCTGGGCCTCGGACGGGGACTACATCAAATTCAAGCCGCCCGTCCATCTCAGGACTGGACTGATCCCGTCGCGAGTTGTCCCAGGACGGGACGGACTGTGGTCGACGGCGGTCGACTGCCAAGGCACCACAAAAATAGTGCATATCGTTTTGGTGACCTTTCTGCTGCTGAAATACAGTGGTGCCGTCCTTCTGTCGCCCTTGTCGCCCGAGGTCGCGGCATGATCGCGGTGGACTGGTGGTGGCAGGGGTGTGAGTCTTTGGCAGAGTAAAATTTAGGAATTTTCATTCACTTCGTAATAGCATGTGACATATTTCATAAAAATACTAACACCGTCCGTCCTCAGCTAGGACGGGGACGGGCGCTGTCCTTCCCGATGACAGGCGGGGCGGACTACCTCAGTACGGTCCGTCCAGAGCACGGACGACACTACCAAAGCCCCGTCCGGACCGGACTATGCAAAACACTGCCAGAGACCCTCGACGCGGGCCTGGTGCAGGAAGAGGAAGCCGAAGCCAAGGCCGAGGCAGAGAAGGCACGGCCTGGACTCACCATGTTCACGGACGGGCCACAGACGTATGATGAAGCCACCGGCTACGCAGCAGTGTTCTCCATAGTCGCGTCCGTCCGTCCTGAGCCTCGGACGGGACTGGACTGCATGTCTCCCGTCCGTCTATAGCTAGGGCGGGGGCTGTCAAGCTTTAAGCAGAGGACGGACCGGCCCGTCGACTGCCAAGCGCTGGGCAAAAACCTGATTTTGGGCCTCCAGTGGGAGGCAATCATGGTACATGTGCGGGAGGCGTTAAAGACGAGTCTCGATGCTATAACTACAGAGAGAGATGGATGGCAACAACGTGTGACTGGGCAATTGTATTCTGTGAGCTATACCTACCTAAGTCCTCCTCACTGAGTGCGTTGAGCATGTCCTCAATCACCTTGATGTCCTCCCTACTAGCCGCCATCAATCCATCTCGCTGCAAGCTCTTTAGACAATCCAGAGCTTCGATGGCATCGTCTTCCATACGGCACCTGCGATCCGGCGGAGTGGTCTTGGCGGCGCTGAACGCGCGCTCGAGCTCTGCGCTCATAGCCGGTACCGTCAGTTGTGAGGATGTAGTCCGTAGCGCAAGTTGTCCAGTACGGCCAATGTGGTGCTTCGCGCGTAGATGCTTAATTGCATTCTTGGTAGTGGTGATAGCAAAGGTCACTGGCCGAGATGTAGAGCGACCTGAGGGCATTCAGCATCAAGATGTATGTCACTTACAGGATTAACCTACACCGCTGACATTTCCACCGAGCAACACCATCAACGACACATTCAACGCCGTTCTCTGGCAGCCGAATATGACTTAATCTTGCCTTTTTCTTCGCTTTGAATATGTCCGGAATGGAGCCATCATCATGAAGTTCCACGACCGTATTGGTCGTCGGCTGGAGTCCCGACATCGGTATACGTTGCGCTGGCGCTTCATTTGGCGGGGTAAATACGAGCTCGTCGGACAGAGTAGTATGGATGGTTGCTTTGGTCGATGTGCTTTCTTCTTCCCTCAAGGGCATGCCACGGTTGGCGTTGTGGGTTGAGCGACGGGGTTAGATATAACTCTTGAGCAAACTAGTGTACAGCAGGAGGTGTGGCGCGTCGTTAGTTGGTGGCGTTACAGTGCCAAGAAAATAATTAATAAGCCGAGCTACCATCATGTGACTAGGACAGCGGTCGGACTGCCGTCAACTGCGGACTGACCCGTTCTGCCCCGCTGCGCACGAGACGGTCGACTTTAATGTCGTCCGTCCAAGGCTCGGACGGGACTGTGTTTTGGAAGTCCATCCCGTCCGGACCGCAGTCCGGACCGGATTTGGAGAACACTGTGGTGTGGAAGAATGGCCCATCCTGGGTGGGTATCAAGACTCACATGGGCTACAACCAGGAGGCCTACGAGGCGGAGTGCGCCGCCCTCGCAAGGGTGCTGGAATCGGCTTCACGAGGGTAGACGACCCCGGAGCGGGTCACGATCTTCACGGACGCCCAAGCCGCCATTAGACGGATGGCCTCAGAGGAGTCTGGCCTAGGATAGAAGTACGCGCTCTAGGCGAGGAAGCGCATCGCAGTGCTACGGAAAGCCCGGCCGGGTATCGTCATTGAGATCCGGTGGTGCCCGGCACGTAAGGGCCATCGCCGTCAACGAGAAGGCCGACGAGGATTGCAGCAGAGCAGTCAGACGTCCACGGGGTGGAATGGCTGAGTTACCTGGACCGGGTCGGCGAACGCGCAATGCCTCACCCCATCTCTCTTGCACACCTCAAATGGGAGACCACGGAGAAGAAATGGGCGGAAGCTCTACAGTGGGCTGGAGGCAGGGCCCCCTGGAAGAAATACAAGATGCGAGCACCAAGAAGCTTGCCTCACGGCTCTACCAGATGAAGACGGGGCCCTGCCTTGCCGGGCAGTATCCACAGTGGACGAAGAATCGGCCGACTGCCCAATGCTGGTGGTGCCGGCACCGGACGCAGACCCGGGATCACTTCAAGGAGTGCCCCGAGTGGAAGCCGCAGCAGAAGATACTGTGGGAGGAGGTGCTGAAGGAGATGGGGAGGTGGAAGGTCCGAGACCTCCTGGCCGGTGGGAGATGCAACCGGGCGGTACTGGACTTCCTAGCCTCGACGGATGTAGGAAGGCTAGTGCCGGACGATGGCGACGCAGGGAGCGAGGTGTCGGAATGGGAGCTCCGGGAGCGTCGGGAGCGGGAAGAAGAGAGGAGCAAGGAGGCGGAGGAGCTGGGTGCCGCGGGAGATTTTCGCGCCGGGGAGGAGTGGCCGCTGTTCCTACCCACGCCTTCTTTCATGGCATCCGCAGACGAGGAATGGGGGACGGGCGGTGCTTTCCTTTGTTTCTCTTTTGTCTTCCACGCTCGTTCAGCTACCTTACCTTTGTAATCTCCTTGGGGCGCACATCATCTCCTTCGGACAGGCCTGGGCGGAGGGCAAAGGGGAGCTTGCAACCTACAGCCACTGCGCGGACAGCGGACAGGAAACGGACTGTACATACCCTCGCCATGATCTACCGAGGCCGCATGCGAGTAATGATTAAACAAAAATTAATTAAGCTGCGCAGTGAGGAGCGAAAGAGAGATTCCTTCTTTCTTTTTATATTCATTAATCGCGTGCGATCTATATAGACCATGGCGACGAACAAACTATCCAGTGCCTGGCCACAGTGCGAATCTCGACCTCGATCAGGCCCGTTGCAGCTCCCCTTCGCCTTCCGACCAGGCCTGTCCCAAGAAGATGCAGAGCGCACCAAGGAAATGACTAAGGAAAGACAAAAAGAAACGCCCCCGGAAGTTCTCTTACGGAGCGAGTTCGCTTATGTAGTGCAGATTGGCACCGAGTGATATCTCGTGTCACTTAGCAGAACCTCGGGTGAAGAACTTCACACATATCCGGTCAAAACTCAACCAAATCTGCTCCAACTCAAACGGGCAAGAGTCAGAAATGGTCGTGGTGTATAGGCGGGATGGCCCAAACCCTTGCTCTCTATAAGAGATCCTGTACAATTTTTTTCCGGTACACCAACTTTCGAATCAACGCGACTTCCGAGCCATCCGAAAATCATCACGGAACCCCGAACACCACACATTTGTGCCGAGTAGACTTTGGCACACTCGCCGGAGGGGTTCCGGGCCCTAATGGATTTTTCCTAGTTCGGGGTTTGGGGGCTCAGAGTTTTCCTTCCAGTCCCTGAGTGAAAGAAATTTATAATTGAAGTGTCATGAGATGTGGCCCGGACGGGGACCGGGCACATTCTCGGAGATGAGACTGATAGCGTCAGCGCATTGTCCGGTGGACTAGCCACCGAGACCGATAGCGTCGGCATACCGGCCTCCGGTGGAATAGCCACGGAGACCGATATAATGGGGCG
>Ga0307508_10001266_pt1 | contig 28774 bp, 42 predicted proteins | sample 9_EM_MG_FD_203089 | JGI IMG/M metagenome (GOLD analysis project Ga0307508, IMG submission 203089) | Populus trichocarpa ectomycorrhiza microbial communities from riparian zone in the Pacific Northwest, United States - 9_EM | ecosystem: Host-associated > Plants > Roots > Unclassified | place...
TAAGACGTCTGTGAAAGGCACAGTTTTTTTCCGTCAAGTAAAGAGTGGTTTTTGGTTGTGTGAAAACGGGCATTTTTGGTGTAAAACGGCCCCTGTACGGAAACTTTTGTCCCTGTACTTTATGTACATGCATCCACAGACCCAAAACTCAGCCCACCACTACCAACACTCGGTGAAAGCTGCACTCGACCGACGACCGTGACAACGACCACGATCGCGGCTGTCGGAGACTATAACTATCTATCTATTTATTCTTTCGACGATCCGAAACAAGGGGATCGCCGCCTATAATCTAAAACACAACTTGAACGGCTGCCTGCATGGCTACTATGAATGGTAGTCATCGACATCTTAGACTGGCTACGGATCAACCCCCTCCTTGGATGCCTGGATGGATTTCCGATAGACTAAATCCATTTCTTCTCACCGAGTAGAGAACAGCGTACCACGTCGTGAGTGAACACGGATTTTCTTCGAGGGGGGAGGGAGTAGGTATTCAACATTGATTCATTGATTGGTAGGTATGTGTTTGCGTATGTGCGGTAATCGCAGCGGGGATGCTGCATATTCTTGCTGTGCAAAGTATGTACTTTATGAAGAAGTATCAAAAGGAAATTGTAAAAAGAAATATTTTTTTTAAAAAAAAAAACGCCGTCAACCAACGCCGGAACCAAAAAAAAAACAAAAAACACAAACATTGGGAAACGTACTTGAGCATAAACAAAGACAAACAGAAAAAACCATAAACAAGAACAAAGCATAATGTACACCCAGCTTTTACCCCCCGTCAGCCCTTAACCAGGCAGGGCGCCCATCCCGGCACCAGAAAACGGCAAACCCCGACTGCCGAGCTCGATATTGCTGTCGTCCTGCGCCTGCAGCGTCCGCTGCACATCCGACCGATGTATAGGCGTCGTCTCTTTCGCCAGTCCGAACGCCGTATGTTTAGACAGCAGCGGATCGCTCTCGTGTCCGGCGCGGTTGGGATCGATGACGCCGAAGCGGAGCTCGGTGCGTTCGAGCTCCTTCGGCATCGGATCGCCACCGAGGGAGACACCAGGGTACATCATCACCAGCTTGTCGAGCGTCGCGTTTCGCGTCGTCACGAGGATTTTCGAGAACGTCGTGTCCGAGCACATGCCGTTGTGGCGGATCGATATGCTGCCGATTACGATAGCGCAAAAGGAGAGGAAGATTGCGATCGCGTAGCCGATCCAGAGCGACATGGGGACATAACGAAACCTATTCTCGTACCTCCTACGAACCGGAAAAACTTCGTCAGCATTAGAACGACGGCCCAGGCAGTGAGGGGACCTACGTCTTTGTACAGTTCACTTCTTGGTCGATTGAAACTTCCATGAAGGGTTCGGATATGAACGACATGACGAGATCCTCGTAAAAATTGTGGAGGGTATTTATGAGGTCGTCGACGGCCCACGCGATTGTTTTGTTCGCGAGTCTCGTTGTGGATATCTTCGTGTACGTTACCACGTTGCTGGTAGCGTTGTCGAGAACCAAAGCGCCGTCCAGAATATCTCTCATCTGCGTTCCAAGGGTATAATATGCGACGAACTCTTTGTATCTCTCCATGTCCGGCCGGGGCCCGATCTCATCGACTCCCCACCTGGAGAATAGTGCCGCGCTGTCCGTAACATTTGCCTTGCGCTTTACCAGTCGGTCGTTCTGCCACTCCGACTTGGCCCGGTAATGCGCTTTTTCGTGTACGCACTTATACGCCACCGGTTCCACGACGTAGGGCCATCGAGTCCGCGTGTTGGGATCTTCGTTCTTCCGTGTGGTATTTTTTACCTGTGCGATCCAGATATCCGGATCAAGCCTGAAGGTTCCCTGGCCCGAATATCTCGTGTCGTTGTATCCATCTTGTGGCAGTTTGTAGTTTTTGCTCTCATCCCGGTCCTTAGTTAGTGCTTGGAAGATGTAATTCAATCCCCGCTGAGCCAACGGGGGCGACTCTGGAGCGAAGTCGGAGCGGTTGAACGGCGATGCATCCCAGTTCTGAGTACTGCAGTTGTACCACGGGCCCATAAACTAGTAGCAAAGTCAGTTTCCACGAACACACCTGCTGTAAACCCATCCGAACAGACTAACCTCTAGCTCGTATGTGCAGTTGAAACCGGGACACGGCGATGACCTCTCCGGAACTAGTGTGTCGGTGTAGAACGAGAGCAGCGTGATGCGCTTGGTGTTTAGCGACGGCTGATCGTACCAGTCCGCTACGGACTGCTCGGGCGGCGGCGGGGTGGTGTTAAAGAACGCGATATTGAACCCCATCTGCTTGTGCCTTGGGTTTCGCCAGTCGGAGACCGCCTCGAGCGAGAAATTGACGGACTTGACGTTACAGCGGTCCGTGTACCTGACTTCGACAAGCTGTGTCGTCAGGGAACCCGGGGACATGACCGAGGCGATCGGGATCAGCCAAGTCGCGAGGGCCATCACCGATGCCACCTTCGCCTTGGAGAACATTTCCGGCGCCAGCACGAACCAAGATGGATCCTCCACCACCGAGAACAGGGCATCGAGTCCTCGAACCGTGATCGGCTTCTCTCGCAACGTTTGCCATACCCGTTGTCTACGGCCACACAATCAGTTATCCTGCCAACTAAAGCGCCTGCCCTCTCAACCCCCGAGCCACCCCCAAGCCGAGCAGGTTTCCACGAACCGATAAGACACCACAACCGCTCCAATCAGCGCCGCCTTCGTGCAGAAGGCCAGAAAGACACCTGTTCGTGTCATGAAGAGTTGGTTTACAGCCGGTTTCCTATCTAAAGATGCGTTGAAGAGGTGATGTCCCAACGCCCCCATGCATCCGAACAGGAAGATGACCACCATGCTCGTCGGCACATACCAATGTATGCCCGTGCTCCATTTTCGTAGCATCTCTTCCGTCTTCGAGAGGTTGCTGAAAGTCCTATTGTACCGTGACCGGAAGCGGCTCGGAGGATCGGCCAAGAACTGAGCCGTCGAATGAGTTCCGGCGGACGCGCGGGGATCCTCTCTGGGGGTGGGGTAGACGGCGTAGTCGGGATCGGGCTCGGCGTCGGCGTATGTACCGTAGTGATGCTGCTGCCCAGGATTGGGTGATGTCGGGGAGAAGAAGAAGTGATCGGAACCGGGTGTGTAGGGGGATGGCGCACCGTAGCTGTTGAAATGCTCGCCTTCGACACCTTGCGCTCGATAACTCGACATGGTGTCAGGTGAGAGGGGGGGGGCTCCCGGTGGGCCTTTATGTAGGTATGTCGTGTGGCAACTGGCGTAACTGCTTGAAATGGGGGCTGGGTGCACTGGTTATAGGGAGGGGGCCTTTCACGCGGACGCGGACGCTCTCGGAGGATGAACGGTCAAATGGGGTCTGTAACGCGAGAGGTCAGACTTGCAGCATGGGAAGATGAGAGGAGGCGGGAAAGAAAGGACACAGCACTGCAGTAGATGTTCAATGCCAGCATCCCAGGGATAATTGGGACGGCCAAGGCTGACCGAGACGGGGTGGGGGGCCATAAATAGCGTAAGAGGAGGCAGCGCGCTGACTGATATGCTTGCGTCTTCTCCAGGATTCGGTAGCAAATCAGGCACCGGAATCGTGATGGCCTTGGCCCGCCACAGGGCTTAGTGCCGGTTCACTTCGCTTGCAAGAGCAAGATCCCTCAGCTCGCAAGGATGAGATATATCTGATCGGGGTAGAGCCAGTCTGAGTCGCAGAGCGAACGTTCACATTCCGATCGGATGGCACGATTCCGAAACGTCGAGAGGCAGATTCACATGTGCACGTAATTCCTATTGGCTCTCCTCATCTCCATCTTTTTTCCCTCTCGCTCTCTCGTCTCTTCTCCAACCCTCGATATTCCCGAGGTGGTCGCGTTTGATTCCCTATCGCAACCATTTCACGCAAGGTCAGCAGTGGGGTGGCTGTGCTCCGAACGGGGATCGATTCATGCGTTAGGCATGCTAGCACGCACTATCTACCTAGCCGTTTGGGGAACTCGTAGCCATAGATACATACTATGTATTTTCCAGATTGTAATGGCTAACGAGGCACCGGCAGTTCATCTAACATCTTCGACGCGAAACGAAGTAGTATCATTCTCGGCAAAACACAGCGCAACGAATAGTGTCCTGGCACCCGCAGGCGGGAATTAGGACGGGGGTGTCTTTCTTTTGTTATTCCTTTGGCCCTCGGTCACAATTTCCTATGTCCTTTTCTTTGCGATTTCTTCGGTGCGCATCTTTTTTCTTTTTGGGATAGGCTTGGGCGGAGGGTAAAGGGGAGCTTGCGACGAATCGCCACACGTGGACCACGGGCAGAAAACGGACTGTACTAGTGGAAGGGTATTTGGTGTCTCAGGGTGACGTGGCGATGAAGTTGAGTTGAGTAGCGGGATGGACATCGAACTTCGTCAACATCGTCGCCAGCTGCCCACCCTCTAACCACCCACCCGCCCGCCACACGCAAGTTCGGCCATTACGTTACGCGAGAATTTGTTCGGTCATCGCACGAAACCATGAAGCAAAAAGGACGCCGTCCATAGGGAAACCACTCGAGATGAGCGAACGCGGATTATTGCATTGCGCGAAAATGCAGGATGCGCCTGGTTCAAGATAGGGAGGGAGCTCAACAACAGCGGAGGACGTGCGAGAGAATTTACAAACGTTGGAAAGCGGACGATACTCCCTCGAACCGAAAGAGACCCAGCAGACCCCCAATTTTCGATGACGCCTCGAAGCCTCGAAGCCTTTGTTACCCGTGATGCCCGCGCTCGGCGTCTCAGCTGAGAGGCTATCCGTCAAGATGGGCTACGCGTGTGATTCTCGCACCTCAGGAAAACTTTGCACGATATTAAAAGAGGGTTTCGAGAAAGAAGTTTAATGTCAGCCCCGAGAATAAGGAGAAGCTGGTGGCTTGGTGTCAAACACGTCTCCATTGGACCAAGGAAGAGTGGAAGAGGGTGATCTGGACGGACGAATTCTCCTTCTCGACAACCGGATTTGGGCACTGGACTTGGGTTATCCGCATAGTTGATGAGGTATCATCCCGACTGCATCGACAAGAACTTCCATTCCGGCCATAAAACTAAGGTGATATGGGGCGCTTTCTGCGGCACAACGAAGTCCGATCTTACCTATATTCCCGACAAAGCGAAGATTGGCTCTATAACCTACATACAGACCGTCCTAGAGCCTACATTGATCCCCTTTTTGCATAAATGTTGCGAGAAGTATTGATAGACAATTGTTCAAGAGAACAATGCCTGGGCACAAAGGGCATTCGAATCGCTACCGGGAGTTGAATGGGATAGAGATTCTGGAGTGGCCGGCACAGTCGCCAGACTTGAACCCTATCGAACCGGTGTGGAGGGAGGCAGAGACAGAGTTGGGAGAGATTTAGGGGCGGGCATCGGATCTAAAGGCATTGGAGTTGGGTATAGAGAATACCTGGCGATACCACACCACGGAGGAAATTTTTGATAGGTTGGTAGATAGTACGCCCACACGGCTGCAAGCAGTCATTGATGCTGGAGGAAACTCTCCACCATATTAATGGCGGAGGAGGTGGATGGCGGACTGGAGGTGGACAGGACTTTTGCAGCATAGAATGCATATTCATTATCACTCTCGTTTCACTGCATCTGGCTTAGTGCAAACCATATGAGGCTTAACTATCTAAGTAAGGATCTAGTGCTTAGTCTACTCGAGCTTAAGTATATACTGTAATGGTGGTGGACACAAACTTTATGCTCTGTCCTAGTGCAAAAAATGATTAAACAAAAAAAAGAATCACGTTGCGCCTCGCATCCAAGTGCAACACACAGCCACTCAGCCTGGTGTATCTGGTGGTGAGATATTAATTTATTATTACATCATTACTCGTATGCGACCCGTAGGATCACGGCGAGTGCCGAAGGCCAAAACAGGGCAATTGGTAGTGAGCGTACGCACCAGGTGCTGTCACCTGAGGTGGGGGGCAAAAACACCGATTATCATCTGCCATCTGGTTTACCAAAACCGTACTAAGTTACTCCTACGGAGCACAGGGAAGGCACTTACTCAAACCTTTCCACCTTCCCAACCCAAGGCCCAATAGTTTCATCGTCTGTTCCGTGCAAAGGGCCAGCCAAGTTTTAAGTCTATCGATGTGGAATCTTACGAGACGGCCAACTCGTGTATATAGCGACAAGGCGACGCGTTGGCGCCCCTGCTTAGTTAGGCTATCCCGAGGCAGGCCCACTTGGCGGCTCATGTTTATACCATAGATGCGAAATAAACTTGATGTCCCCCCTCACTTAGAGTTCGGTAGCAAGACGTCGGTTGTGACACGCCATGTGCCGCAGATTTCAACCGAGTGGCTTCAACTAAAGACTAGCTTTCCTCTGGGATGCGCCTATCCACGAAGAGACTCAAGCGGCGGAACGAGTTTTAGGGCATCTCCGGCCCATGGTGATTAAACGGCATGGTATGTACTTAATGTCGACGGCTGTGGTATGAGTGAGTGGAAAATGACTGTATGATGCGCGGAAGGCTGGAAGCGCTGATGTCAGCCATCAGCCCTCTCTCACGCGCGTTCATCAAGTACGGTTGCCCAATCGCGTAGGTTAACCGTTCAAAGAATCTCCTGGGCGGTGGTGGAACATCAAAGTTCAGGAATGAAAGAAGTGGCAACCGCAGCCGGTCGCTTCAGCAATACTCTACAATTAGAACGACGTCAACACGGCTATCCATGGTCAATCCTATTCCTCGGTGTGGAGCTTCTCGATTCAATTTCTGGGTTCGGGTTCACCACACGCAGAAAAACCGAACGAAAACATGGATCAGCATTTGCCAGTCAGATCGATGTACCTAGCTCACCGTCAACCCCATGACACCGGAAGTCAGGGTAACAAGGTCAAGAAATGAGGAATGATAGCAGTGGCAGAAGCCTGATGCTTTGTAGACAACCTCGACCAAGCCGCCTCGCAATATCTCCTCCCATCGAAACGCCATCTCCTCATCCGACAGTGAATGAGAAAAAATCGCAACGAACCACATATCAAAAGCTCAAAGAAAGCGCTAGTTAAGTACTTAGTTACCAGCCGCGTTGTGCGGCACTGGCTTTTTTGTTTAATCATACTCGCATTCGGCCTATGTATCTAGACTATGGCGGCATATCTACATTTTTATCCCTTTTTCCGGTCCGCTGTCTGCGCGGTGACGGCACGTTGCAGGCTCCCCTTTGCCCTCCGCCCAGTCCTGTCCCGTTGTGCGGCACTGGCGGCACTGGCGGCACCGGCGGCACCGCGACCCCAACGGACACGTAAATAGACATTTGGCCGGTGGGACTAGCTATGTAAACAATGGGCACGTCACCAGGATGGCCTACGGCTTTTCTTTTGTTCTTTCCTTGGTTTCCGGTCACGACTTTCATTTGTCCTCTCTTTGGCCAGAATTCTTTTCCTTTGTGATGTCATTGGTGCGCATCATGTCTTCTTGGGACTGGCCTAGGCGGAGGGCATAGGGAGCTGCCTTCGGGCTGACTGCGGACGGAAAACGGACAAGTTTGTACACTGCCATGATCTACATAGGCCGCAAATAGGTCGCATGCGTGTATGTAATGAAGAAACAAAAGTATACATAGGTCGCATACGACTAACGATTAAATATAATAAAATAAAGGCGCCAGGATTCCCGGATGACGTCCCCCACCGCGGCGCCCTGCACAAGACTACATCTTACGTCCCGCCAGCCATAGCCGGTCTAGTCCGTGCGTATGTATAAACATTTGGCTAGGACCGGTAGCCACCGAGTGACACCGAACACCAGGCACTTCGGGTTCCCACAGATTCCGGGCAGTGGTACGATCACATGCAGCCCGACCTCGGATCTCGCCATCACACGAGACTCCGGTCGTTCTGGGGGAATCGTTCACTCAAGGGTGGGTAGGATACGCGCACCGTTTTTCTCGATGTTATCCTGCCCAGGGCTAATGGGAATGGTCTTCTTTGTGAAGATGGCTCTGTTTTTTTTTCTTCATTAATCGCGTCCACTGTCAGGTTCCGTCCACTGTCCGACCCCGACCTTGGTCAATCCGCAGTATCCCATTGTAGCTCCCCTTTGCTCTCTGTCCAGGCATGGCCCAGAAACGATAGAGCGCTCCAAAGAATTCGCAAAGGAAAGACAAAAGAAAACCGCCCCCAGACTCCCTACTCCCCTTCCACAGAGGCCATGAAGGAGGGCGTGGGGAAGACCAGCGATAGTTCCTCAATATCAGCACTTAGCTCCTCGACCTCCTATCTCCACTCCTCTTTTCGTTGCCCTCCTGGAGTTCCCACTCCGACGCCTCGCTCTGTCGTCTTCCTCAGCCGGGGCTGGGATCAGCCTCCCAACATCCGTGGTGGAGAGGAAGTCTAGAACCGCCTGGCTGCACCTCGCATCCGTGAAGAGGTCTCGGATTCCTTCCCCCTTCTGGTCTTCTAAGTCCTTCCGAATCTCTGCCCACAGAATCTCCTGCCGGGTCTTCCAGTGCGGACAGTTTTTGAGGACGTGCTCGTGCGTCTGGGTCCTGTACGGGCGGCACCACCAGTACTTGGCGGTGGGCTGGTTCCCCGCCCAGTTCAGGTACTGGCCGGTGAGGCGGCAGTGTTCTACGTAGACCGGGGCTGTCTGCGGGCCGTCTGCCGGGGCCCAGACCCGATCGAGGGTTGGTCGGTCTGAATATAAGTAGACCGATCCTGAGCTCACACGTAATGGTCGGCCGACGTCGGCCGACAACGGAATAACGCTAAGATAGCTTAGCGTATGGGATTGCTATGGCTCTACATCCGAATATGGAGTTTAGTTACTTCTAGGAGGAATGGAAGGATAGGCTTGAGTGGATCGTTACCGCTAAAGACGCAGTGCAGTCTGCCTGGGTCCTCATACAAGGATACAGCACTGCGCATGCTGTGGCTGGTCAGGGACGCCCACTGGAGAGTGAAGCAGATCCAGGAGAGTATCTTACCCGCTGGGAGCGTGAACGTCTAGGTGTCACACGCTGCAACAAGAACCTAGCCTTGAGATGTTAGGCCGCTTTCAGCAGGAGCCGCAGACCCACCGGGTACGAGATGTGGCTGGTTGGAGGTATGATGGGTTTCGCGATCCGAGGAGCGACCTTGCTCGGATGGCTTTGACCTATCTCACTCACCCTCCCGGCAATGAGTGCTGAGCCAGAACGTGTGTTCAGCGCCGCAAAGTTCAATTTCCCAGATCGCTGATGCCGTATGAGGGACGATGTGCTTGAGGCTGTCAAGTGCTTGAAAGCTGGCAGAGGGATGGGGTGATCGCCGCTATAGAGGAGGATGCTAAACAGTTAAGTAGATGCTGGCCGCCAATTATTGTGAGGATTTGGTGTAGTGCATGCAACAGAATTGATGGGCCCCTTCTAATTAGTGGCGCTGGCGCCGACACTGGTGCCGTCGCAGTGAAATATTCTTTAAAACGAACGTTGTTCTGGCAGACCTATCCCGACGTCTGCAGACAGACCCGGCCTACGTGGTTGGTTGGTTTGGATACCAGACCGCCCGGTTTCGGAGGCACTACTCGCGGTCCTACTCTGCACCCCACCTTCGCGGTGCGCAGGGATTCCAGAATCGAGTGGGGGCACCGTTCATCCGCGAGTAGATCGCGGATCTTGAAACGGTTCTTCCCTCTTCTCGTGTCTCCGCATCTCCGCATCTCCGCCCCCAGAATCTTCTGCTGTGGCTTCCATCAACTGCAGTTCTTAAACAGGTGGCCTCGCGTCTGTGTCTTGTAGCCGCACCACCCGAACTCCGCCGTGTCCGCGTTCTTCGTCCATTTCAGGTACTGTCCAGTGCGGCAGGCCCCGTTCTGGGCTGATGGAACTGCCCTGCCAGTCGCTTTGATCCTCGAGCTACTGCTCCGTTTGGGCGCTGTGTCCTCGGCATTCTGTATTTCCTCTCATTGGCTCTTCCCTTCGACCTTCCGCGCTCCTTCCCATTTCCCTCCCGAAATCGTTGATCGCATGTCGCAGTCTGGAGCGCACATGTGACAGGTGTCGCGAGTGAGATTCGGTGTAACAGGTCAAAAATAATGACAAAATCCATCGTTAATGATGGTAACCTCAAGAGGCACGAAGGACGTCACCTCGCTGTGGTGTTAAAATCCAGGCTGGGGCATTGTGAGTGTCTCATGGCGTTCATTTATTTATCCGTGTGTATTTGAGGGATCTCCCCTAACTTCAGTAGATGTCTCGCCTCTTTGGGTGTCACATTGGAAGGGTACCTCTCCGTAAGTAGCTAGCCGTCAGACCCGTCGACATTGTGCGCTGAGAGGATAGCGGCGACAAAGGTCCCAGTTTTAGGAACCGTGTGAGTGCAAGACGGAGTCGCATTGGCATATCAGCGTAGCCTGAGTCGGAGCGACGTCAGCAACGTCCCACTTGCTACCTACGTGGCGAGAGGTCTCGAATGCCCCGCCCAACGCCCGCCGCCGTGACGTATCCTGGACAGCATCAATTTGCTGCTCTCTTAGCCATTCAAGGAGTCAAAGCACTTCACCAACATTGCGTTCACGGCTGGCCACCCACCCGCCGGCACGCCACCCGCCTGCATCCGTCCGCTCAAGCTACGAGTGCACCGCGGAGTATAATACTCAAGTTCCCCTGCGCGACGGTGTCGAACTGACGCCCAAGCCGCGAGCGTTTGTTGCCGGGTTGAAGTGGGGATGGGTTGGAGCCGGGAGTCGGTTGGCTGGTGCTGGCGAGAAGCGGAGTAACTAGAGAGGCAGTACCCGGGACCGGGAGACCGGTGTGGGTGTTCACTGTTCAGTCCACCATGTCGGATATCGAACTGCGTTAAAGAGGGAGGACAACAATTTATTTCGCGTTCAGCCTGTCCAGACTATGGGCAACGCACCATCGCAGTACCTTTCCTGCCGCCTGGGAAGCTACTACTGGATGAAACAAGATGAGTGAGCAGCCATGGTCGTCACTGCCTGCATCTTGTGGAGAGTGTACTGTACGCGTACATCACCTGCAGCTGACTACGTTTATGTGCCCTTGTCACACAATAATGCGGAATCACGCCGAATGAATGCGTAAAACCGGATATTGAAGGAAATCACGGAGCACGGATCGATCCTGCACCCAAGCTGCGGCAGCGCCGGTAGCCATGGTTACGTTTTTGAGCAGAGTGCTTTACATGTTGCAGCGAGCGTGTTGGAATAGCTTACGATCACTCGGTTCAAGCGTCTTGGGAGACTCCCGTATCTGGGATCGCGCTGGCATAGGGATAGTCGTACTTGGACAGCTCCGGTATGCCGCTGTATGCACACTGTTCTGTAGAGTACCCCACCAAATCGTGGATTGTATCACCTAGCCTGCCCTCGGCCAAGCCTCTTCTATACCCTATGGCTCCAACTTATAACAGTCCCAGTGGGTGCTGAAAGGCAGGCGGAGACCTTGGAACAAGCCAAGGGATTGGTCACAAGCGGTAACGATTCCCCGAATACACAGTACTCGGAGTAAATGGCCATGTTTTTTTTTTGCTCACTCATACTCGCATACCGCCTTTCTAGACTATGGCGGCGCACTCTTTAATACGGGTTTCCCGTCTGCTGTCCGCGCGAGGCAAGTTGCAAGCTCCCCTTTTGCCCTCCGCCCAGGCCGTTCCCAAGAAGATATAGTGCGCACCAAAGAAATCACAAAGGAGAGAATCCGACCAAAAGAGAGAACAAAGGAAACCGTGATCTGCCCCCTACACCTCATCTGTGGATGCCATGAAAGAGGGTGTGGATAAGAACAGCGGTAGTTCCTCTCGCGGCCAGTTCCTCCGCGGCACCCAACTCCCCCGCCTCCGCCCTCCTCTCCTCTTCCCGCCCCCTGCGCTCCCATTCTGACACCTCGCTCCCCGTGTCTTCCTCAGCCAGGACCAGCCTTCCCACATCCGTGGTGGAGAGGAAGTCTAGTACCACCTGGTTGCACCTTCCCGGATCCTGCACCGGCTCTTCCTCCTCCCACTCTCCCTCTGCATCTCTGCCCACAGGATCTTCTGTTGGGCCTTCCACTCGGGACACACCTTGAATAGGTGATCCCGCGTCTGCATCTGGTATCGGCACCACCAGCACTGGGAATTCTTCGTCCAATGAGGTACTGCCCTGTCTTCAGCTGGTAAAACCTCAGGGCGAGCCTCTTGGCGCTACCGGCAACCGTACCGTCCGGCTTCTGCCTGCTTGGCATCCTGTACTTCTTCCTGGAAGTCCGGCCCCCCGCCCACTGCCGGGCCTCTGCCCACTTCTTCTCGGAGATCTCTCGCTTGTGGTGTGAGAGGGATCTGGGGAGCGGCATCGCGTGTGCGCCCACCCGGTCCGAGTAATCTAGCCACTCCACCCCACGGCCATCTGGCTCCTCCGCCACGAGCTTGGCCCATTCGTCAGCATTCTCGTTCCCTGGGACCCCTTTGTGCTGGGCACCGCCGGATCTCGAGGTGATATCCGGCCTGGCCTTCCGTAGCGCCGCAATATGCCTTCTTGCCTGGAGCACGTGCATCTGGCCCGGGCCCGGCTCCTCCGAGGCCATCCGTCTCATGGCCGCCTACGCGTCGGTGAAGATCGTGACCCGTTCCGGTGTCATCTGTCTTATCAAAGTACTTTCTAGCGCCCGGGCAAGAGCAGCGTACTCCGCGTCATAAGCCACCTGGTTGTAGCCCATGTGGGTTTTAATGTCCGCCCAGGTTTGGCCGTTTTCCACACCACCGCATATCCAGCGGCTCCGTTGAACAATCGTGACCACCGTGAAAGTGGTGAGTCCGGGTCCCGGCTTCTCTGCCTCAGCCTTGGCGTCGGCCTCGTCCTCCTGCAGCAGTTCCGCGTTAAGGAGCCCTGGTTATAGCAAAACTGTGCTCTCCGTCTTGCCCGTGTATGCGAGGACATTCGTGAGTCTTCGCCGACTATTGTTGGTGTGCCGACGATCTCCCTAGCCTGGTCGCCCAGCGGTAGGCTGAGTAACCGTAATCCGAACCGTCGGTGCTGCCCTCAAACTGGGCTGAGCCCCGATTCCATTGACAAGGCTCCCGTTGGTCGTCCGGAAGCAGCCTGTGGTCGCGCGTGCCTCTTGGTTGACCAGAAGCTGCAACTCATTTGCCTGACCGATGGTGCCCCGGGCCTGGTCGCCTTTCCACCACAGCTCTGATCCGAACATGGCGACTGGCTGGATGAAAGTTGTCATGGCCTTCCTGCAGTTGGCCGGTGAAGGACCCATCTGCCTTACGAGCCGGTGGAGACGTGCCATCGCATTCTTCCCGTTTTTCAGCCGAATGGCTTGGTGGTCCTTGAGCGTTGGCTGGAAATCTAGCAAGACTCCAAGCCACTGCGTCGCCTCTTTGTTGAATGGGATGGTGTTGGCACCAACCGCCGCCGCTGCAGTGGGAGGGGTCTTCTTCCTGCGAAAGATTGCCGTCTCTGTTCTTCCGTGGTCGAAGGTTACTCCGTTGTTTGCTGCCCAGCCAATGGATGCCGCCGCTGCCTCGGAAAGTTTGGCCGTCACTGCCTTGTCATCCTCCCCGTCCGCCCACCATCCGATGTCGTCCACAAAGGATAACCCTTTGATTACGGGACTGCCCTTTCCACCTCGTCAAAGATGCCCGACGGGTACATGACGAAGAGGATTGGTGCCGCTGGGGATTCCCGTGGGATTCCGGTGTCCACTGGGTTTGCCTCGCCCACTTCTCCGCCAAGAACAAATTTCACCCGGTGGTCCGACATGAAGCTATCCACCTGGTGAGGTCCGGCTCAATCTCGAGTTCCTCCATACACCTTCCCAAGTATGCACTGCTCACGTTGTTGAACGCCGACTTCACATCCATGAACAACGCCCCCACAACCTTCTTTTCCCCCCAGTAGATGGCCATGGCTGTCATTGTGACCACGAGCGACACTCCTTAGCCTCTGCCAGTATCCAATCTTCCCGCGTTATTTCATATATCGTGTGCATGCACCCGTAACGAAGCCGCTGTTCGCCGCCTTGGAAGCCGGAGTCTGCATGTAATTCGTGCTCCTGGGGTTCCGCGGAGAACGCCGACCGCGAATAAACGTCTCCAAGGAACATCGTCGGGTTCAGCGAGAGCGTCCGAACGCTGTTCCCTCATGAACCTAAAGTTCTTTCCTAACTTTCGCTCAACCTCCAGTTGCTCCTCTTCCGCATCCCAAACCTGCCCGCGACGTGGCAGCGCACAAACCTGATGGCGATGACCATTGCAAACGAAGTCTCGATGATTGAAGAGGTTCCCGTGTTACAAAAGCATGTTGCCGTTGTCGTCGAACGCGAACGCGAACTCCAACAGAACTTGCCGCGGAGAAAGTCGAACGGCGTTAGCTTGGCGTTACGTAACCTGAGCACCACCAGCAACCTGTTCCGGGAGGCGGAGCTCTGTTTCTCACCCTATTAGTACTGTGGCCTTCCACCCTTTCTTCGCGCGCGGTGGGTGCTGGCTGACCTTTTGTGTGCGTTCGGTGGAATACGCAGCTACGGAGAAGCAGCCGACAACGGGCATCGATTTGAGCGAACAGCTAGGCACCCGCATGATTCTACAACATCAAGCGTCGCGACGGCAGTATTCTCCGGTACCTTGAGCTCGACGGTGGCGGGGGTTAGCTCGTATTCGCAGTCCGGAGGAAACACTTGTGTTCGCGAGACTCGGTTTTCAGTGGTGAGAAGTCAGTGAGAACTGGCCCAGCGGGTATGACATAACAGATTCATAAAATGTATTCACGGGCTAATAGAAAACGAATAGACAAACTCAAACCGCTTTATATACAAAGCATTGAAGCTGACACCCAATAACCAAAAACCAGCCACCCACCACGACCCAGCTCTATTGGCTCAGTTGTCCTTTGGGGACGGGACGGATCCACGAAACACCCAGGTTGACAGCGATCATGATTAGTCCCAAAATCCAAATGGACTGGCCATAATGAGTGCCGTTGTATCGGAAAATGATTGCGAAAATCACACCTCCGAGATTACCAGTTGCACCGACGACGCCAGAAAGAATACCTATATTTCAGGTCAGTATCTGCTAAGAACACGAGAGTTTGCCCCGGGCTTACCGTTAGCATGAGGGAAAGCATGGGGAACCACAGCGAAGTTCGCGCCGTTGGCGGCATCCATGAAGAAAGCCATGAAAACGACCAGGCCTACCATGGTTGCGTGAACCTTGGTGTCCAGGAAACCGATGACAACACACAAACAACCCATGGACACACCAACAAAGATCAGCCAGAACTTCTTGGCCACGACTGAGCCTTTGGTAGCCCGGTAGATGATATCCGCGATAATTCCTCCGGCAGGACGGAAAAAAACGTTGACGAGACCGAACATCGCAGCCCTTTAGAGTATTGTAAGTTTTCATTCGACGCTTCATCTTTGGGAAGGCGACATACCATTGTCCGGACTTGGTCTGTCCCAGCGAGGGGAAGTTCTTGTTGTAGTAGGCACCAAGAATACTGTTGATAGCGAGTTCTCCACCGAAAGAGCAAGCGTATGGCGCCGCCAACAGCAGGCATTGCCAGCTGAAGACAACATCCATGGCTTCCTTGAATGTGGGCGCTTGCACGACCTCGCTCTCCGCGATCCTCTCCACCTTCTCGGCATCAATTTTGGGTACATGGGCCTCGACATCCTTGACCTTGTCGTCCGCGAGGCTTCCAGAACTGTTATTACAAGCTGGCAGATCAGTGATATGGCCAGTTGCGTCCACGATCTTTCCCTCCACTACGGCCTGGTGCGCAGCCTGCTGTGCGTGGAGATGGCGCTCACTCCATGGGCCTGTGTTACATGTGTCAGCCACATACGAGGCAAAGTCCGAATTCTGGCCGACTCACCAGTGGGGGTATCCTCGCAGAGGAGGAGCATTCCCAATGCCGTCGAAGTGATCAAGATGAACGGAACGATGAAGGAAACTCTCCAGGCGACGTGTGGGGTGAGACCTCGTTGCATGACAAGGGAGTCGAAGAGGGCGGGCATAACGAAGTAGGTGATGCCACCACCGGCGTTTCCAAAACCGGCCATGAGAGCGTTCGCCGTTCCGACCACAGATTTGTCGAAGAATCCGGTACTCCATACTTGACAGGGAACGAAGGAAGCACCCAAGATACCAACAAAGAATCTCAGGATGAGCAGGCCAGTGGCGTTGGTAACTGTTCCAGCAAGAGCCGTTGGAATCGCACCAGCGAAAAGGATTGCGGCGAAAACAATTCTCGGACCATAGCGGTCACAAAGCGGTCCGACTATGAGGCGAACCACGAGAGTTGCGGTCAACGCCAGAATGTTCGAGTTGGCAATCTCTTTCTGGGAAAGGTGGAGGTCTGCTTTGATGGTTTTGGTCATCTGATTGAGATGGATTAGTGGCCTGCCGTGCGGACGGTTCGGGTGTCTCCGGTGCATGTTGACTTACCAACGGAGGAAATGCATACCACGACAGGAACGCTATCAGGAACCCGAATGTCGAGAAGAAGAACGTCCGTCCATACATGTTGATCGGGTTGAGTACCGGTACGGAAAGGGCCTTTCCGTTTACAGGGTTGACGGCCGGAGCCTTCCAAAGGACACTGATTCCCATGATTGCTGATCGCGTCTGATGGTGGAAGTTGGAGCTGGAGTTTGGATGGGCGAAGGTGAATGGTGCTCGGTTGGTCGTCTGGTCTTCTGGTCCTCTGATCGGTCTTCGATCTCTGAATATATCTGTCTGGCCTTTGGTCTCTAGGCACTTATCTCGGAAAACCTCAGATACAAATAGATGTCTCGGATGCTCCTTGTATGGGGGTTTACGGGATTGGGATTGGGTTTGGGGGGCGGCGGGTTTGGGGGTAAAATCAGCCGCAAAATAGGACTGATAGGAACGTTCCAGTGCCTAGCCTGCAAAGAATTTCCGCCTAAAAAAACCCCCGAAGGACTCTTGCGGCCCTATACCGCATCAGCGACAGATAGAATGCCACTGTATATCTCGCCAGCCAACAAGTATACAATTCCATCTCTCGATACCGCAGCTGCCACCGGCGCCATTTCGCGATCGGCTCCAATAATCGTTGACTCCCGCGGTAAATTGATCCGCCTCTTCCGAGGCAACTTCCTTTCGGCGGATTGTCGAAGGGCGAGCAACGTTTCTCCGCGGAAGTCCGGCCGCCACGGCGCGGAACCAGGATGCAGCGATTTTTTGTGATACGGACGTGAGCCTGAGCCATAGTGCGCGCATACGGTCCCGCCAAGAAGGGCGACGCGTACGCGATCGATCGCGACTGGCTTGTTGGAAGCCACACATCCTAGTGTGGGTGTGGAAGCTGGGCATGGAAGAGATGCATGATAAGATATAGATAGGCAGGCTTTCTTATCGTCACTGGCTGACATTCCTTCCTGACGAATGCTTTTCCGCGGCACTTCTAGCTGCTACGTGTTTGCCAGGTTTCGCGCTGCCCGGCCTGCATGGAAGTGGTGCCGATTGCTGACGGGCTCGGGACCCAAACCAAATCTGAGTGAACAACGATCCCGAGACTACGCCGCGCCGACGGCAGAGGCAAAAATACAGGCAGATAGATATCTACGGCGAAATCTGCCTTGATGGCAAAGGTTGGGGGTCAACTTGCACATCGTGGATCAGGTTTTTGAGCCGCCGATGCGGAGACCACGGTACGTACCGCGCAACGCCGCATCTCAGGCTAACGTGCTTGTCTTACATAACGTGCTGGAATCTGTGACAAGGGTCCTCACCAGACTCAAATTCACTCATATCTAGATATCTGTCTGTGTAGCTTCTCCCTCTTGATCGGGCCTAGCATTACGCCTTGCCCGTAGTCTGCCGTTCCGTCGTCGAACAAGGTATCCGCGGGACAAACGCATATTGCACTTTCTCCGCCCAAACCGGGCTTTCCCGCGGAGTGAAGCAATAAGGCGTAACAGGCGGCTGTCAATATTAACTATACCTACACCATCCGGTTCATTGTTATTCAGACCCTCTAACCCCCCCCCCTATCTCTTTACCATTACGGTCAATCGACTCACCACTCCCCTCGGTTCAGAACCCACAGCAATATGCCTACAGCCACCAGAACAGCAGCAGGCATGGGAGCGGAGGGGATTTCCTTTCCCCCGAGTCCTCCAAGTTCCGAGAAGGCCGATACGGAGTCAATGCACTCGTCGTCTTCGACTTCGGTGGGAGACGATGTCGATATCCCTCTGCCGCCTCCATCGTCGAATCCGACAAAAGTTCTAGATATTGATGCGAACACACCCGATTTCCACGTCCCCAGGGACCCTCGTATGGTGCGATTGACTGGTGTCCACCCATTCAATGTCGAAGCCCCTCTTACAGCATTGTTTGACGAGGGTACTTATACCTACCCATTACTATGAGCCTTCAAATTGACTATTCTATCAGGATTCCTCACTACTCCGGAGCTCTTCTATGTTCGGAACCATGGAGCCGTTCCACTGGTTTCAGACGAGGAGGCCCTTGACTGGACTATTTCTATTGAGGGACTGGTAGAAAACCCTATCACTATCACCCTCAAACAAGTCCTGGAGGAATTCGAGCAGGTCACGCTGCCCATCACCCTCGTGTGTGCCGGAAACCGGAGGAAGGAGCAGAATCAAGTGCGGAAGTCGCAGGGGTTCTCGTGGGGTGCCGCCGGTGTCTCGACAAGTCTATTCACCGGACCGATGTTGGCCGATGTCATCAATAAGGCGAAGCCGACGAGAAAGGCACGGTTTTTGTGCATGGAAGGTGCGGATCAGTTGGTAAGTGAAGTCTACTACTTCGAAATGGTATAATCCGAAGGGGCGAAATCTAACGGCTCATCCAGCCCAACGGTAACTACGGGACCTCAATCAAGCTCGGCTGGGTGATGAACCGGGAGCGTGGCATCATGCTGGCTCATAAGATGAACGGCACGCCGTTGATTCCGGATCACGGCCGCCCCATCCGCGTCGTCATACCCGGTCAAATCGGCGGACGGAGTGTGAAATGGCTGAAACGGATCATCATTACCGACAAACCCTCGGACAACTGGTACCACAAGTACGATAACCGGGTCCTTCCGACCATGGTGACACCCGAGATGTCGAAGCTTGACGACAAATGGTGGAACGATGAACGGTACGCCATCTACGATCTTTCGGTCAACTCGGCCATCGCCTACCCCCAGAACGACGAGGAGCTCCTCCTCGGCGACGAGTGCCCGGAGTTCTACCGCTTCAGGGGATATGCCTATAGCGGAGGCATGCGAAGGGTCACTCGCGTTGAGATCTCTTTGGATAAGGGAGCCACATGGGAACTCGCGGACATCAATTACCCCGAGGATCTCTACAGGGAGACGGATAGGGAACTCTACGGCGGCCGTATCGATATGTCGACAAAGGATGCATGCTACTGTTGGTGTTTCTGGGAGCTCCCCATTGCGGTCAGCAGGCTCGTGAACGCGGAAGACGTGGTCGTCAGGGGAATGGACGACAGCATGACTATACAGCCTAGGGATATGTACTGGTCGGTACTGGGTATGATGCAGAACTCGTGGTTCCGCGTCGCCATCCGAAAAGATTCCCAGGGAGTGCTCAGATTCGAACATCCCACGATGCCGGGAATGCAATCTGGGGGTTGGATGGAAAGGGTCAAGAAGGAGGGTGGCGACTTCGGCAACGGAAATTGGGGGGAGAGGTTGAAGGACCAGCCCGCGGACTCCATCACCCCAGACGCCCCGAAGGAGGAAGTCAAGATGACCAACGACGATGTCATGCGTATCATCGAGATCGAAGAGCTACTCCAGCACGGCAACGATGACGAACCGTGGTTCGTCGTCAACGGCGAGGTCTACGATGGTACTCCCTTCCTGAAGGAACACCCTGGAGGTGCCGTGAGCATCATCTCCGCCGCTGGACAGGACGCTACCGACGAGTTTGTAGGGATCCGTATGTATTAACTAATACTGTACCTTCTATGGTCTTTAGCTGACACATAAACAGACTCCGAATCCGCGAAGGCTATGATGCCGAAATACCACATCGGCACCCTGTCGTCTGCGGCGCAGGAAGCACTTGCAATCAGGACAACGGCGCCGGATACCTCTTCGCCCAACAACGGAGTCTTCCTGGACCCGCGGTCATGGCGTTGCGCCTCTCTCGTCTCCAAGCGTGTCGTCTCTTGGGACACAAGGATTTTCACCTTTTCCCTCAATCATGCCACGCAAGCTCTCGGGCTGCCCGTGGGACAACATCTGATGATTAAGCTCAGAGACGCCAAGGGCGAAGCAATAGTGCGACCTTACACTCCGCTCTCGGACGGTGCGTCGGTGGGCACGGTGGACGTCCTCGTCAAAGTCTACTTCGAGGAACCGGACAGGGGCTCGAAGGGCGGAAAGATGACTCTAGCGCTAGATGCTCTGTGTAAGCACCCCTCCATCCATCCGAGCAAGTTTTGTTTACACTTTACTAACGCGGCGAAAAATTCCATAGCACTCGGACAACAAGTCGACTTCAAGGGCCCGATAGGGAAATTCACATATCTGGGTGGGGGCCGGTTCTCGCTGGAGGGGAACACGCGGAATGTCAAGTCGATGACCATGATATGCGCCGGGTCCGGTATCACGCCCATCTACGCGGTGCTGAGGGCCATTATGCAAGATGCCACAGATCCGACAAGATGCACGGTCATCGATTCCAACAGGCTCGAAGAGGATATCCTCTGCCGCCAAGAGCTCGACGCCCTGCACGAAGCAAATACAGCACGCATGACGCTGGTGCACACGCTCACCGCGGCGGGGGAGAGCTGGACCGGCCGCAGGGGCAGGATCAACAAGGGATTGATACAGGAGGTGGGCGCTGGTGCGGAGCTTTGGTTGGTCTGCGGTCCCGAGGGCATGGAGGATGCCGTACGGAAGATCTTTGCAGAGATGGGGGTATTGAAGTCGGATGTTGTGTTCTTCTGATTCTGATTCCCTGGGACATGGTTTCTCTTTCTTCCCCCCTGGAGGGGGGGTATTTTTTTTTCTTCTTCTATGGATGTATTTATTGATGTTTGTACACGCACGCTTTGGGTTTCTGGGGTTTTTTTTTGGGGGGGGGGGGTTGGGGGTAGTGCATGTTGTCTGGAGGCATGTGGGGTGGGGGTTTGTGGAGAGAAAGGCGAAGACGACGATACCAGGTACAGTAGACACTACCATGCGTTATATTTTGGCTTCGTCCGTTCCGTTTGAGGAAAAGGACAAAAACCAGGCCTTTTTTCTTTCTGCGGGGAAAACCTGCGGAGCTCATGGGCCAGCTCTCTCGGGCCAAACAGAGCAAACAGATGAGCTTTCTTTGCATGTGCACAGCTGCCCGAACAGAGTCGATATCCACTCCACGAGCGTCCGTATCACATGCCGCGATTCTCCACGTACGGTCCTGGATAGATGGATAGATGGCAGAGCAGCCAGCCTACATACGGCAGCATTTTGACGCACATGTGGATCGAGCGATGGGAATGTGCCTACAGGCCCGTGCTGTCCTGGCTGTCGTGTTTCCATCCAGCTTTCGGATGAGATCTATGAGGGGACCCTGGGGAAGAGGCCAATATCCGAATCTGCCGCGACGGCTACATACTTCTCACCACATGTGGACCGACGACTATGGTGCGTTGATGCACTGATGCATTGTCCGGCTTCAACCTCCGGTTGTTGTTGTTTTTGTTGTTGTTTTTTTGTTGGCCAGACATGACAGCAAGCAGGGAGGATGCATGCCCCCACGGCCCGTCGTTTGAAGATATGCATGTGGATCCCCACGCTATCCGTCCAGCTGTCTGACTGGCAGCCTGCTCCTACATTCTTCAGCTTTCCGGGCGATCGCGATTCGCGAAGCGTGTACTTGTAGAATGCCCACGACATGTAGATATGTACATAGATGCCATGGCGCAGGCTGCAGGTTGCAGGTGGACTACGGTACCACACGACTCGCCTCCCCACCGTTCCGCACCCGGTCGCCCAGGAAACGCGAGCTCGCCCCCACGAGAAGCAAGACAATCCTCCCCGCGAAAGCCGTCTCCTACCAGAGCACACATGTGTATCTACACACCCCGCGCTCTCCTCCCCCGCCCCCACACGGCAGAAATGGGGGAACCTCGCACCGCACTCTCTCTGGGTGGATGCAGGGCCGGCGCGCCGGAGGAGTTCTCCGCGGCTGTGGCCGTGGTCCCTACATATATGTTCCATCCACACCACACCCACAGCGCCCGGAAAAACGAGGGCGCCGGTCCCGAGCCAGCATCCATCCATCCATACATATGCAGCTGCCGCTCCCGCGCGACAGCTCCAAGAAGAAAAAGGGTGGGATGATGTGGGGTGGGGACGCTAGTGGCAAACCGGCCCCGCGGAGAAAGCTCTGCGGGCGCTTGTGGGGCGCCGGCTGCTCTCATACGCTGCGCAGTCTTATCGCAGCCGGTGAGATCTCGCCTAGATAGAAGAGAGCTGCAGCCGGAGAGTGTGTTGCACATATCTAAATTCCCTTTCGATCCGCCTATCTGCCCGCATTTTCCCTATCTACCTCTCTATCTACCGCATGCTTGCCGGCTTGGCTGCGCCACGGAGCTTTCCGCGCTGGAGTCGCATCTGGGCGGCACGCAACAATAGATATCTATGTACGTACCATGCATGACATACATCGATATCTACCGGGCTGGCGGGCAGAAAGAGCCGCCATTTAATGGCGCCGCGGGTCGGCGGGGATCCTCGGCTTCGTAATGTCTCGCGTGCCAGTGGGCGGTGCTCCACATGCCCACCGATCATATGGGCGTCTCCGTTTGTTGTTTTTGCGTGGAGGTAGATAGTGGCGGATGGGGGAGCCTAGGTAAAGCAATGTAATCCCCTCTCCGATGCAAGCATGTCTGTATGTGCTGGAGGATGGCCTCGGCTGGCGTGCTCGCTCCGCTTTCCTCGGTACGTTTTCCGCGGGTGCTGGTTCCGGACCGATCGAGATGGAAAACGTGGTTTTGTAATTTTTCTGGCAGATAGGACGAGAGAGAAGGGAGGAGAAAGACAGAAAGGAAAAAAAAAAAAAAAAAAAAAAAAAACTCCGCAAACCCGGAATGGGGAACTTATACCCCCTTGGGCCGTCCTGCCCCCGTCTCGATGGCAGGCTTTTCCTTCATTTTCCTTCGTCCACTGATACAACCGCAACTCATCTCTCCACCTCCGTTTCGGTACGGAGCGGGCCATCGCACACTCCCTGAGGAATATCCCCTCGCCGTAACCCCGCTGCCTGAGTGCACCGCATAGCTGTCAGCCATGGACGGCCTCTGCACCGACGGCAGCGCGACCCCCGCCATGACCGCCTCCTCCGGCGTGACGACTCCGACAACGACGCATTGCCGAAGGCGCGTGGTGATCGTCGGCCTGGGCATGGTCGCCATCTCGTTCATCGAGAAACTCCTCAAGGCCGACCCGGACCACTCGCGCTTCTCGATCACCGTCATCGGCGAGGAGCCGCACGTCGCCTACAATCGTGTCGGCCTGACCTCCTTCTTCGAGCACCGCAAGATCGAGGAACTGTACCTCAATCCGAAGGAATGGGTATGTCATTCACAGCACATCTGTTTGCGGTTGGGAGCGAGCACTGACGGGACGACAGTACGATTCGCAACCACAACTGCACCACCACCTCTCAACCCGCGTGACCGAGATCCTGCCGGACTCCAGGGAGGTCAAGACCTCGGCGGGCGCCAGCGTGCCCTACGATATTCTCGTGCTCGCGACGGGCTCGGACGCCGTGGTGCCCGCGGACACGCCGGGCCACGACGCCACCGGAGTGTTTGTGTACCGCAACATCGCCGATCTGGAGCGCATGATCTCGCACTCCGCCAGCGTATCGGGGAGCACGGGATTGGTCGTTGGCGGCGGGCTCCTCGGTCTCGAGGCCGCGAAAGCGATGATGGACCTGAACCAGTTCGGCTCCGTCAAGCTGGTCGACAAGAACCCTTGGGTGCTGTCCCGCCAGCTCGATCGCGATGCCGGAGGGCTCGTCGTCGAGAAGGTCGAGGAGCTCGGCCTCGAAGTCTTGAAGTGCCACAAGATCCGGGAGATCAAAACCGACGAGGCCAATCAGGTCGTCGGCGTCAAGTTCATCGACGGGAAAGAGATGGAGTGCTCCAGTATCTGCTTCGCGGTAAGTTGTTTCCCCCGCCGCCATCGACGTGCCCGCCCCATCGAAGAAAGGGAAACCTGACGGAAAACGATAGATCGGAATCCGACCGAGAGACGAGCTGGCCGCCTCCGCGGGGATAAAGACTGCTAAAAGGGGCGGCTTCATCATCGACAAGGACCTAGAGACCAATATCCCCGGCATCTACGCGGTGGGCGAGTGCGCGAGTTGGGACAGCCAAACTTTCGGTCTCATCGCCCCCGGTGTCGAGATGGCCGATGTTCTCGCTTTCAACCTCTGCCAGTCCACGCAGTTCGGCGGCGCTCAGCCGCCGAGAGCGTTCCGCCGACCGGATCTCTCGACGAAGCTGAAGCTCCTGGGAGTCAATGTTGCCTCGTTCGGTGACTATTTCGCCGACCGCGACGGCCCGCAGGAGGCCACCGAGAGCCCCGGAATCAAGGCGCTCAGCTACAAGGATCCCTTCGAGTCCGTCTACAAGAAGTATCTGTTCACTGCCGACGGGAAGTACCTTATCGGCGGTATGATAATCGGTGACACAAAAGATTACATCAAACTCGTCGGAATGGCCAAGAGTAGGAAGCCGCTGGAGGTGCCACCATCGCGCTTCATTCTGGGTGCGAAACAAGATGGTGAGGAAGATAATCCAGACGATCTGTAAGATCCCCTCGCTTTTTTTTTTGGGAGTGGATTAGCTAACAGGAATACAGGCCTGATGATACACAAGTTTGCTCGTGCCACAATGTCAGCAAGGGCGACATTAGCAAAGTGGTGAAGGAAGGAACTTGCAAGAGCGTCGGTGAGGTCAAGTCCTGCACCAAAGCGGGAGCGGGTTGTGGAGGCTGCATGCCGCTGGTACAACAGATCTTCAATGCCGAGATGAAGGCGATGGGCGCCGAAGTCAAGAACCATCGTGAGCAGTCTTCCAGTGCGCTGAACACACAAGGTTTCTCGCTAATAGTACTGCTACGGTATAGTTTGCCCGCATTTCGAGTACTCCAGAGCGGATCTCTTCAACATCATATCCGTCAAAAAGTACACCACTCTCGAGGAGGTTATGAAAGCGGTCGGCAAACACCCCGACTCCCTAGGTTGCGAGGCTTGCAAGCCCACCCTCGGCTCAATCTTCGCCTCTCTCTTTAACCGACACATCATGGACAAGCCGATGCACGGTCTGCAAGACACGAACGACAGGTTCCTGGCGAATATCCAGCGCAACGGCACCTTCTCAGTTGTCCCGCGAGTGGCTGGCGGTGAGATCACCCCCGACAAGCTGATTGTCATCGGCACGGTGGCGAAGAAATACGGCCTCTACTGCAAGATCACCGGAGGACAACGTATCGACATGTTTGGAGCCAAGAAACAGGACTTGGTGGACATCTGGAGCGAGCTCGTGGATGCCGGGATGGAAAGTGGACACGCCTATGCGAAGAGTTTGAGGACCATCAAGGTATGCCAACCACCCCCGCCCGCACGTTCCGACAATCGAAGCTAACCCAATCGCAGAGCTGTGTCGGCTCGACCTGGTGCAGATTCGGCATCGGCGATTCGGTCGGCATGGCCATCCGTCTCGAAGAGCGCTACAAATCCATCCGAGGGCCGCACAAGATCAAGAGCGGAGTATCCGGCTGCGTCCGTGAGTGCGCCGAAGCGCAGAACAAGGACTTTGGCCTGGTCGCGACCGAGAATGGCTACAACATCTACGTGGGCGGTAACGGCGGCTCCAAACCCCGGCACTCGGAGATCCTAATCAAGGACTGTCCACTGGAGCGGGTGGTTCCCGTGCTGGATCGCTACCTCATGTTTTACATCCGCACGGGCGACAAGCTGCAGCGCACCGCACGGTGGCTGGAGAACCTTCCCGGCGGGATCAAGTACCTCCGCGAAGTGATCCTCGACGACCGGCTGGGGATCTGCGACGAGCTGGAACGACAGATGCAGGAGCTGGTCGGCACGTACTTCTGCGAGTGGACGGAGGTGGTCAAGAACCCGGAGCGGCGAGCGCAGTTCCAGCAGTTCGCGAACACGGGCGAAACGCTCGAGGGTGTCGAGATCATCAAGGAGCGCAACCAGACGCGGCCGACGTACTGGCCGAAGGAGGGCGCGGCAAAGGAGGACTTCAGAGGCACAAAGTGGACGTCGCTCGCCTGGCAGCCCATGATCAAAGCGTCCTACTTCGCCGACGGAGACACGGGCCCAAGCGGCAAGAGCGCCGCCATCAAACGCGGAGACACGCAACTCGCGATCTTCAAGGTCAAAGGGAAGTACTACGCCACCCAGCAGATGTGTCCGCACAAGCGCGCCTTCATCCTCTCGGACGGCCTCGTCGGCGACGACGAGAAGGGCAACATGTGGGTCTCGTGTCCTTACCACAAGCGCAACTTCGAGCTCAAGGGAGAGAGCCCCGGCACGTGCCGCAACGACGACGACCTCAACATCGCCACGTTCGAGGTCGAGGAGCGCGCCGACGGATGGGTCTACCTCAAGCTGCCGCCGGTCGAGGAGCTCGACGCACGGCTCGGCACCCAGCGCTGGATGGTCAAGAAGGAGGAGACCGGAGACCCCTTTAAGGGCGTCGACGGCATCCTCAAGGGTCGCAAATCGAAGAAGACCGATCCTCTCGGCGACCTCCCGTTAGAGAAGCCGGCGCTGCCGAAGCCTGTTGCCGTCGGCGGCGGAGAAGGGTTGGATTGGTGATGTTTTTTTCTTTCCTTTTATTTCTCGATTTGGGTTATATTTAAAGGATCTCCTTCCGTCATGGTGTTTCTTTTTAATTTCTTTTGTCAGGTATTTGGGTCATTGGTCGGTGTTGGTCAAGTCAGCGGGGTCATTTCAATAAGCACAGATCATATCATAGGTATGTAGTGTACAATACATAGATCCATACTTTTTGCTATCTTGCCGCCGCTGTGGAGCCAGTGACTTCTCGGGAGACAAGACAACATTCATGCACGAACGGGGTTGTTCGTCACAAAAACAGGCTGGTCGTGAGCTACAACCGCTAATATTGGTTATTTATCGACCGATGCGTCACAGCCACTCCAGTCATTACGAACATCTTTTCCGAATCGTGTTGACCATTGATGGCGGAGGCGGGGAAGTGCAGGATTTGGTGTTGCTTGGCCGACGCTTGTGCACACATATACCCAAGTTGGTATAGAATAGAGTACAGTAGAGCACATACATGGGCGGCGGCGATGGCGGCAGCATCCTTGATTGGCCGGCCAAGGGCTCACCGTCGAGTGACTGTTAATGAGGGCCCCTCTTTCAGCTGTCCCTTTTTCCGCGGCCGGAACATCAACCTTTCGTCCACAGGTGAGTAGGTAGGTAGCTGGGTTCCACCCCTTCTTTCCGTAAAAACGAAAAAAGAAAAAAAAGAAAAAGAAAAAGCCCTCAGCCAGCCCAGCCACTTCTCTCTCTCTCTCTCTCTCTCTTTCTCTCTCCCCCTTTCAATCCTCTGTTTTTCTCTTTCGGTGGCTGGGAATATCCGATCGGCTGGGTTGCTGGGCAGGTAGATGCATGCCCGTGTGGAATTGATGCTGGCGGGGCCTGCAGCTAATCCTGCAGCTGTCACTCGTGCCTTGGTCCATCCATCCGACAACACCAAGCCCAGTCGCATACGAATACTGGTTGAACCAAAAAACAACCACTCGGGCTCAGGCTCAAAGCTCGAGGCGCTCTCGGTCGTGTGTCTGCCTCGAGGGGCGGTGGGCGGTGGGCGGTGGGTGTGGGGGGGTGTGGGGGACTCAATCAGCACATCATGGGGCGGAGGGGCAATCGGGGAGGGGAAGGAATGAGGCGTTTGCTACTCAATCACCGGACCCGATCAGGGCAGATCAGTTATATATGTGAGATAAGGAGGGGGGCCGGTCGCAGCGGGGCGACGAGACAATGTACAGGAAAACTCACGCTTTCGAAACATAGCTATTGACGACTCGAAGCCCGGGAAGGGGGGGGGCGTGGGAAGGGATTTTTTGAGACATGAACGCAGGTACGTATGGAGCCAACGCAGTGCGGAGTTCCAAGCAGCGCACTCACATACACATGTAGGGGCCACCTCCCATCGGCCATTCGCAATACACGCAGCGTGTGTGTGGATGATGGACAACCATCGTTGACGTATTGCGGTATCCACGTAATCTATACGAGCGTGTAGGTTCATCGAAGAGAGACAATGGGCAATGTGGTTGCTGGGGGAGAAAAGATGTTGTTGTTGGCTGAGTTGGCTGGCAGCGCTATCCATTGGATCTAGCCACACATCGCATCGGGGGGATTCGCAGCCGGCCATCTATGTAGCACACATCACGGCTCAGCGCAGGTTTAGGGCCCACACGTCGCTGCAGCTGCAATTGCCCATCACCCGTTGGAGTGGAGCGCGGACTTCCAAAACAGCTGGCAGTTGAACGGGGGGAAGGGGTGCCTTCCAACACGATCATCATCCGGAATTCTATCGACGTGTCGCGTTTTAAGGTCACTGGGCTAGGGCCCTCCGCCTGTGGGGATACATACGCTGCATGATTCCCTGGCTGAGAAGGCGTGAGGGAAGGAGGGCCAGCCTGTCTCAGTACATAGCGTACTTATACGTCTACCTATGCTCTCTCTACTCTTGGCCCCCGTCGTGGT
>Ga0307508_10001267_pt1 | contig 28767 bp, 20 predicted proteins | sample 9_EM_MG_FD_203089 | JGI IMG/M metagenome (GOLD analysis project Ga0307508, IMG submission 203089) | Populus trichocarpa ectomycorrhiza microbial communities from riparian zone in the Pacific Northwest, United States - 9_EM | ecosystem: Host-associated > Plants > Roots > Unclassified | place...
GATTCCGAGCACCGAAGGTCCGCCACGACGCATGGCCGCTCCCCTCACCCAAGTTGACCCATGCCTGCCCTTGTGCGAGGCCTAGTACGCCTGTTTGAGGATCTCCTCGTAGAGCCGCACCGTACGGCGCGCGACCGCGTCCCAGCCGAACTCCCCGACCGCGCGCTCCCGCCCCGCCTCACCCATCCGCCGAGCCGTCTCCGGATCGCCGAGCACCGAGTCGAGTGCCCGCGCGAGCGCCGTCTCGAACTCGTCGTCCACGGAGACCAGCAGCCCGGTCTTGCCGTCGTCCACGACTTCGGGGATTCCGCCGACCCTTGAGGCCACGACGGGAGTCCCGCAGGCCATCGCCTCCAGGTTGACGATGCCGAGAGGTTCGTACACCGAGGGGCAGACGAACACGGCGGCGTGCGTGAGGAGTTGGATCACCTCGGGGCGCGGCAGCATCTGCGGGATCCAGTGCACGCCCTCGCGGACCCGGCTCAGCTCCTCGAAGAGTTCGCGGAACTCCCGGTCGATCTCGGGGGTGTCCGGGGCGCCCGCACAGAGCACGACCTGCGCCGAGGGGTCGATGTCCCGTACCGCGCGCAGCAGATGGGGCACGCCCTTCTGGCGGGTGATGCGGCCGACGAACAGCACGAAGGGGCGGGTGCGGTCGAGGCCGATGCGGTCCAGCACGTCGGTGCCGTGGTCGGGCCGGTAGAGCGCGGTGTCGATGCCGTTGTGCACGATGTGGACCTTGGCCGGATCCAGCGCCGGGTAGCAGCCGAGGATGTCCTCGCGCATCGCGCCGGACACGGCGATCACCGCGTCGGCGGCCTCGATCGCGGTGCGCTCGGCCCAGCTGGAGAGGGCGTATCCGCCGCCGAGCTGCTCGGCCTTCCAGGGGCGCAGGGGCTCCAGGGAGTGGGCGGTCATCACATGCGGGATGCCGTGCAGGAGCTTGCCGAGGTGGCCGGCGAGGTTGGCGTACCAGGTGTGGGAGTGGACCAGTTCGCGGCCTTCGAGTCCGGCGGCCATGGAGAGGTCCACGGAGAAGGTGCGCAGCGCGTCGTTGGCGGAGTCGAGCGCGGACCAGGGGCGGTGCCGGATGACGCCGGCCGCCCTCTCGTTCGTGGACGCCTCGCCCCAGCAGTGCACGTCGAGGTCGACGAGGGACCTCAACTCCCGGGCGAGGAACTCGACATGGACACCCGCGCCGCCGTACACGTCCGGCGGATACTCCCGGGTCAGCAGGCCCACACGCACCCGGAACCCCCTGTCTCAGCGGCTGGTTGACTTCATGGTCACCCAGATGTGCCGCGCGGGGAAGAGCGCGGGGCTCGTGTGAAGCAACAGTCACCGCACACGCCACCGTCCGGCAACCGGTAGTACAGACAGCAGCTGCGGCGCCGGAGGGTGGCGGCGTCGAGCGTGCCGGCGAGCAGGGGGTGGGCGAGGAGTTCGGCGGCGAGGTCGTGGACACGGGCGGAGACGTCGGTATGGCGACCCAGCTGACGGGCGGCGCCGACGAGTGCCGATGCGGCGTTGCCCCACAGCAGTCCGGTGGCGAGCCGGTACTCGGCGTGCAGCGCGGCCGCCAGCGGTTCGAGGTGGCCGTGCAGTACGACGTCGGCGAGGGTCCCGGCGTCGCCCGGGAGCGGCTCCACTGCGTCCAGCCACAGGTCGTCGGGGGCGCTCGCGTCGGGGTCCCAGCGCAGCCGGCGCGGCGCCAGGTCGGGGATCCGGCCGTACAGGACCGCGCAGCCGAGGGCCACCGACCACAGGCGGGCCGCCAGGCCCTGGTGGGCGATGGAGGCCGCGATCCGGGGTTCGGGAGCGCGCAGGGCACCGGCTACCTTATGGACACGGAAAGTCATACAATTTCCGTAAACATCCGATGCCCCGTTTTCGTACGCCTGCGCAAGGGTCGGCAGTGCCGGACGGAGGTCTCCCGTGGTGCGTAGTACGAAGAAGCCACCGAGTGGCCACAGCGCTGCGAGTTCGGGGTCGAGGTCCACGAAGAGCAGTAGTACCAAGCCCCGTAGGGGTCTCACCCAGGGGGTCTCCACCCCGTGTCACCCGTCTTGGGGAGGACACGGCCCCTTTTGTACTCCATCGGCAGTAGGACCCAATGCCTGCTCAGGTACGACGACGGGAAGAAGTTTTCCGGGCATCGTGTTGGTCATGGAAGACGACCGTTCGTCGCGCCGGGCCCCGCGCCCCCGCCTTACGCAGAGGAGCAGCTCATGAGTGCCCTCGCGTTGTCTGTGCTGCTGTCCCTCGTCTCCGCCGTCGCCTACGCGGGCGGAGCCATCGTGCAGGAGCAGGTCGCGGTCTCCCATCCCGACGAGCACTACGCGCCGCTGCGCCGGCCGGGCTGGTGGGCGGCGGTCGCACTCAACGGCCTCGGCGGAATCCTGCACGTGGTGGCGCTCGCCTTCGGCCCGCTGAGCCTGGTCCAGCCGCTGGGCGCGCTGACGATCGTGTTCGCTCTTCCGATGGCCGCGCTGTTCGTGCGCCGCAAGGCCGGGGCCACCGCCTGGCGGGGCGCGATCATGGCGACGGTCGGTCTCGCCGGTCTGCTCTCCCTGGTGGGCACGTCCGACGCGCAGTCGCTGAGCACGGCCCAGCGGGTGTTCGCCGGAGTGGTGACGGCCGCCGCGGTGGTCGCGCTGATGATCGCGGGCCGGGCCGCGCACCGGCACCCGGTGGTGCGCAGCGTGCTGCTCGCGACGGCGTCCGGCATAGCGTTCGGCATGTCCTCGGTGTTCACCAAGACGGTCGCCGTCGACTGGACCGGCGGCGTGACGGCGGCGGACCTGCCCTCGCTGGCCGCGATCGGCGTCCTGGCCACGGCCGGACTGATGCTCTCGCAGGCCTCCTACCGGGGCGCCGGACTCGCGGCCCCGCTGGCGACGCTGACGGTCATCAACCCGGTGGTGGCGGCTGCGGTCGGCATCACGATGTTCGGAGAAACCTTCCGCTACGGCACCACGGGCACCGCGCTCGCCCTGAGCTGCGGTGTGGTGGCGGCGGGCGGACTGATCCTGCTGACGACGGAGCGGCTGGAGCGGACCCACGCCGAGGAGGTGTCCGACGGCGAGCCGGCCACGGTGGCTCCGCGGGAGGGCGTCTCCGAGGTTCCGCGTGAGGGCGTCTCCGAGTACGAGCCGGTCGCCGGTGATGTGCGGGAGGGGGCGGTGGCGCGGGAAACGGTCGCCGGTGCTCTTCGCGAAGGGGCGCTGGCCGGGGCCGGACTGCGCGAGGGCGCGTCGGTCGGGGATCCGGTCGCCGTCGGCCTCCGCGAGGGCTCGGTGGCTCAGGAAGCGGTCACCGTCGGTGCGTTCGTCGAGGAGCCGGTCGTGGCCGGCCTCCGCGAGGGCGCGCTCGTCCCGGCCCCCGCGGCATCCTCCGCCCCGGAGACGGTGCTCGCGGACGGCACGTCCGGTGAGTTGATGGACGACGCCGGCTCCGGCGATTTCGGTGAGCCTCCGGCGTACTACGGCCCGTTCTACGGTGCCGCGTACATCCCGATGCCGGTTCTCGACCGGCACCGGGCGCGCGTCAAATCCTGACTCCGCCGGCCCTGAGATAGGCCACCGGGTCGATGTCACTGCCGAAGCCGGGCCCCGTCCGCACCTCGAAGTGCAGATGCGGGCCCGTGCTGTTGCCGGTGGACCCGGAGCGGCCGATCCGCTGTCCGCCGCCCACCGTCTGCCCGGCCTTCACGGAGATCGCGGACAGGTGGGCGTACTGCGTGTAGCGGCCGTCGGCGTGCCGGATCACCACCTGGTACCCGAAGGAGCCGCCCCACCCGGAGGTGACGACCTTGCCCGCCGCGACCGCCTTCACGGACGTACCGGTGGCCACCGCGAAGTCGACGCCGGTGTGGTAGCCCTTCGACCAGGCGGAGCCCGTCTTGCGGTACGCGGTGCCGAGCGAGGCGTTCACGGGGGCGACCAGGCCCGTGTCCGTGGCCTTCTCGGTCTTCTCGGTCCTCTCCTCGGTGTCGGAGGAGGTCTTCTTCGTCGAGGTGTGGTCGACGGCGGGGGTCGTGCCGACGGTGGCCCGAAGTTTCAGCCGCTGTCCGGGCAGGATCAGGTCGGGGTCGGCTCCGACGGTCTTCCGGTTGGCGGCGTAGAGACCCTGCCAGCCGCCACGGACCTTCTGGGCGCCGGCGATCCCGGAGAGCGAGTCACCGCGGACCACGGTGTACATCTCGGCGCTCCCGGCCCGCGACTGGGGCGTGGACTGCGGCTGCACGTCCTGCACCGACGTCTTCTTGGTGGTGGTCCCACCGGCTGGATGAACGTCCGGAGAGCCGCCGCCCCGGGTGAGCCCGGCCCGAACCGAGCACGCCGGCCAGGCGCCCGGCCCCTGTCCGTCCAGCACCTTCTCGGCCACGGCGATCTGCTGGTCCTTGGTGGCCAGATCCGCGCGCGCCGCGTACCGGGTACCGCCGTACGCCTCCCAGGTCGACTGGGTGAACTGGAGCCCGCCGTAATAGCCGTTGCCGGTGTTGATGTTCCAGTCGTTGCTCGACTCGCACGCGGCGACCTTGTTCCAGGTGTCCACGTCGGCCGCCTGGGCGGTGCCGGTGCCGATGAGCGGGACCGCGATGCCCACGCCGCCGGCGGTGACGGTGAGCGAGGCGCGGTTGATCCTGTTCGGCTGATACCGGCGGTGCCGGCCGCGTACGGCCATGGAGGCCTCCCCCTACAACATGCGACATGCGTCAGGAGGGGCAAAAGTAAGCGCCACGAACAGGCCATGACAAGACCGCAACCAGCCTCCTCCCGTTCATGCCCGGCGCGGTCCACCGATGCTCGACAGGGTTGCCCGAAAGGCCAGTTGAGAAGGGTTCGGGCGGATACACTCCGCACCACCAGGGCCTGGGGTGTGCTGGCTCTTGAGCAGGTGAACGGGGCGGCGGTGGACTACGAGTTCGACGTGTTCGTCAGTTACAGCAGAAGCGCGGGACACGTCAGCGCCTGGGTGTGGAACCACTTCTATCCGGCGCTCAAGGGCTGCCTGGAGGACGAGACCGGGAAAGCCGAGATCTTCATCGACCGGCAGATGGACGACCGGATCGGGGTCCCCTGGCCGGAACAGCTCGCGCACTCGCTCGGCAGGAGCCGTCTGCTCGTCCCGGTGCTGTCCGCGCCCTACTTCCGCTCGCCGTGGTGCACCGCGGAGTGGGGAACCATGGAGGAGCGCGAGGAGAAGTCCAGCACTCCGGGACTGATCCTCCCCGTGGTCTTCGCGGACGGCGTCAGCTTCCCGCAGGAGGTGCGCAACCGACAACTGCACGAGGAGTTCAAGGACTTCAACGTCCCGTACCCCAAGTACCAGGAGACCGAGGCGTACCAGCACTTCCACCGGGCGGTGCAACTCCTCGCGCAGCGGATCGCCGTCCGACTGGCGGAGGTGCCCGACTGGTGCGCCGACTGGCCGTCCCTGAGACCGCCGCCCGCCGCGCCCTCCCCCGGCCGGCTTCCACGCTTTGGAGCGTGATGGAACCCGGACAGATCGTGACGTTCTACTCCTACAAGGGTGGAGTCGGCCGAAGCTTCGCGCTCGCCAACACGGCGGTCCTGCTGGCCCGTTGGGGCTACCGCGTGCTGTGCATCGACTGGGATCTGGAGGCGCCGGGACTCTCGTACTTCTTCGCCGACCACATGACCGAGCCACCCCGGGCGGGGCTCCTGGAGATGGTCGAGGAGGCGCGGACGCCCGGCGTGGAGCACCTGGCCCTGAAGCACCGCACCGCGGTGACGCTGCCGGGCGGTGCGAAGCTGGACCTGATCGCGTCCGGGAAACACGAGGACCGGACGTACGTCTCCCGCCTCCAGGAGGTGGACTGGGAGGCGCTGTACGAGAAGCACGACTTCGGGGCGACCCTGGAGACATGGCGCGCGGAGTGGATGGCCGCCTACGACCTCATCCTCGTCGACAGCCGCACCGGCATCACCGACTCCGGCGGCATCTGCACCGCGCAGGTCCCCGACGTCCTGGTCTTCGCCTTCACCGCGAACAAGCAGAACGTGGACGGTGTCCTGGACATCGTCGACCGGGCCATGGCGGCGCGGGACGCCCTGCCCTACGACCGGCCGCGCCTGCTCACGGTGCCGCTGCTCAGCAGGTTCGACGCGCAGCAGGAGTACGAGCAGGGCGAGAGATGGCGCCGGGAGCTGGCGGAGCGGATGCGGCCTCGGCTGCGGGACTGGGCGCCCCGTGGAAGTGACCCGGGGGAACTGCTGCAACGCGTCACGATCCCCTACTTTCCCATCTGGTCCTTCGGCGAGTCCCTGCCCGCGCTCACCGAGAGCCACCGCAACTCCGAGCAGGTCACGTACAGCATCGCGGGACTGGCCGCGCTGCTCGCGCGCCGGCTGGAGGACGTCAGCCTCCTGATCGAGACCCGCGACATCTATGTGGAGACCGCCCAGCAGGCCGCGCGACGGGACTTCACGATCGACGTGTTCGTCAGCCACAGCCAGGCGACAGCCGGCCTGGCCCACAGGTTCGCCATGCTGCTGAGCGAGAACGGCGTGACCGTCAGGACCGCGGCCGACGCCTCTTCGGGGCCCCGGTCCCGGGAGATCGACGAGTGCCGCCACTTCGTGATGATCGTCGACGACAACGGCGAGGACTCGGCCCAGAACCTCGACACCAGCTACTTCCTGCGCCAATCCGTCAACGCCGTCACCGAGCGGCTGGCACTGCCTGTGGTCACCTCGTCTGACGCGATCCTCAAACTCCCCCGACTCGCCCAGTCCCTCCAGGTGTTCAGCCTGGAGGACGGCACGCTGGCCCAGGCGGCCCGTGCCGTCGCCGCGCGCGTCCGCCAGGACTCCCGGCGCCTGGAGCCGCACTCCTCCCGCAACGGCCACTACGACGTGTACCTGTCCTACGCCCACGCGGACTCGAACTGGACCCTGGCTCTCGCGGAGAACCTCAAAAGGCTCGGGCTGACGGTCTTCGTCGACGAGTGGGAGGTTCAGTTCGGCGACCACTGGCCGTCCCGGCTCGAAGACGGTCTCAAGAACGCGGACACGGTGGTGGCCGTGGTCACGCCGGCCTGGAGTCGGTCGGAATACACGCTGCAGGAGTACACCCTGGCCATCCAGAGGTCCACAGGTCAGCAGGTGATCGCCGTACTGGTGGGTGAGGTCAACCCCCCGCCGGTGGTGGCCGAGCGGCACTACGTCGACTTCCGCCATGCCAGGACGCCGAGGGAGTACGTGGACCACGTCCGCCTTCTGGCACGGTCGGTTCTCCGCCTGCGCGACGACGAACCCCTCCCGCACAGCGGCAACGTCGTCCTCCCCGACACCATGTTCTAGCTGAACAGAACCACGAGTACGAGCCGTATCCCTGGTGTGCGGACCATCCCCCGCCAGGCCAGGATGGTCGGTGGACGATACTGACGAGCACGACCGGACTGACGAGCACGACCGGCACGAGCGATACATGACCTACGCGATCCACAGGATCTTTTGGGAGCAGGCGGTATGAGCACAACAGCGCAGATCGGCGTCACGGGCCTCGCGGTCATGGGCCGGAACCTGGCCCGGAACTTCGCCCGCAACGGCTATACGGTCGCCCTGCACAACCGGACCGCGTCGCGCACGCACGCCTTGGTCGAGGAGTTCGGGAGCGAGGGCGAGTTCGTCGCGGCCGAGACCGCCAAGGAGTTCGTGGCGGCCCTGGAGCGGCCCCGCCGCCTGGTGATCATGGTGAAGGCCGGCGAGCCGACCGATGCGGTGATCCAGGAGTTCGCGCCGCTCCTCGAGCCCGGCGACATGATCATCGACGGCGGCAACGCGCACTTCGCGGACACCCGGCGCCGGGAGCGCGACCTGCGCGAGCAGGGCATCCACTTCGTCGGCATGGGAGTCTCCGGCGGCGAGGAGGGCGCGCTGCTCGGACCGAGCATCATGCCGGGCGGCCCGAAGGAGTCGTACGACTCTCTCGGCCCGATGCTGGAGAAGATCTCCGCGAAGGCGGCGGACGGGGCGCCCTGTGTGACCCACGTCGGTCCGGACGGGGCCGGGCACTTCGTGAAGATGGTCCACAACGGCATCGAGTACGCCGACATGCAGCTGATCGGCGAGGCGTACCAACTGCTGCGCGATGTCGCCGGGTACGAGCCCGCGCAGATCGCGGAGATCTTCCGGACGTGGAACACGGGCCGCCTTGACTCCTACCTGATCGAGATCACGGCGGAAGTGCTGTCGCACGTGGACGCGGCGAGCGGCAAGCCGTTCGTGGACGTCGTGGTGGACCAGGCGGAGCAGAAGGGCACGGGGCGGTGGACCGTGCAGATCGCCCTCGACCTCGGTGTCCCGGTGTCGGGCATCGCGGAGGCGGTCTTCGCCCGGTCGCTCTCCGGGCACGCGGAACTGCGGGAGGCCTCCCGCGGGCTGGCGGGACCCAAGGCCACGCCGCTGAGCGAGTCCGAGGCCGCGGCCTTCGCCGACCGGGTCGAGCAGGCACTGTACGCGTCGAAGATCGTCTCCTACACGCAGGGCTTCCACGAGATCTCGGCGGCCCGCGAGGAGTACGACTGGGACATCGACCTCGGTGCCGTCTCCGCGATCTGGCGTGGCGGCTGCATCATCCGGGCGGCGTTCCTGGACCGCATCCGGTCCGCGTACGACACGCGCGCGGACCTGCCGAGCCTGCTCTCCGACGAGACCTTCGCCCAGGAGATCGCCTCGGCGCAGGACGACTGGCGTGACGTCATCATCGCGGCGACGCGGCAGGGGGTGCCGGTGCCCGGGTTCTCGGCGGCGCTGGCGTACTACGACGCGCTGCGTGCGGAGCGGTTGCCTGCGGCGCTCACGCAGGGGCAGCGGGACTTCTTCGGGGCGCACACGTATCGGCGGGTGGACCAGGGTGGGTCGTTCCACACGCTGTGGGGTGGGGACCGGTCGGAGGTTTCCTCTTAGGACGACTGCGGCATCCCACCGTCGGGGCCGGCCGTCGCCGGTTCCGACGGTGGGGCAGCGCCACGCGCCCGAAGCAGCCGCTCCAGGACCTGCTCCCGCAGCAGGCCCATCCGCTGATCCGTGGTGTAGCAGCGGTGGCCGTCGATGGGCGGGAACACCGGGTGCTCGATCGATCGCGGCGATTGGGCATTCGTGGCGCCGTTGTGGCGTTCGGCAGGGTCGGTCCACCGCACGTCCACGCAGTCGATACCGATCGGTCCGCCGAGAGGATCGGTGTCGCGCCAGACGTTGGTCCACGCGCCGAGTTTCGCCTCGGTGCCACAGGGTGCCAGTCCGTTGATCGAGTCGAGGCAGACGAAGCCCGGGTACTGGGCGGTGAAGTACATCCGCACCGGGCAGCCCGTCGTGATCAACCCGATGCGCTCCCGCTGCTCCTCCTCCAGCTGCCAGATCGCCGTCAGCGCGAGGACAGAGCCCATCGAATTGCCGCGGACCAGCACGAGCCTGCGCTTGTCGCTCAACAGGAACTGCAGCCTGCGCATCAGCTCGGGGACGGCCCGCGTGGTCCACGCCGACGGCGCGAACGGGTGCACGGCACGCGGCCAGAACGCTCCGAACGCCCAGCCCAGGCCCGCGTTCTGCCGCATCTCCGGGCGCACGGCCAAGGTACGGATGGCGAACAGCATGAGCGTGGCGAGCACCGCGAGCAGCGGGACGCTGGCCGTTCCCAACAGGTCGTAGAGCAGGTTCCTCGCTCCCTCCTCAGGCTTGTGCAGCGCCCTGACCTGGTCGAACAGGACGATCCAGATCACGACCGCGACGGCCATCAGCCCGATCATCCAGTTCAGTTGCCGCAGCAGGTAGGCGTGCCGGCGGCGGGCCGACCTCACCTCGCTCCGATGACGCTGGTCGTTCTTGTACGGGCCCGACCGGGGTTCGGTATTGATCATCTGCCGTAGCAGTGCGCGAGCCGAGCGCACCGGATGCCCGTGTACACGCACCCATCCGACCGACCGCCGCGGCGCCGCCCTCAGTCGGAGCCCGGTCGCCCTCAGCCGCTGCGCGAAACCGGGACGCGGCCGTTCGGGGTCCGGGGCGGGCAGGGGCAGGCGGAGGGCCACGGCCCAGACCGCCATGCCGCAGACCAACGCGGTGAGCAGCAGCGGCACCAGGATCATGCCCATGCGCTTGACGGGCTCGGTGACCACCGGCCCCGTCCGGTCCTCAGCCAGCCACGCGCTCGTCAACTGGGCCAGGCCCACGGTGTAGAGCCAGCCGAGGAAGCAGGCGAGTACCGCCATGGCAGGGCCGGCGTATCCGGACAGGGCCATACGGTGGCGACTACCGCGCCTGGGCAGGAACGTGGCGCCGAACAGCAGGAGCACGAAGCCCGCCTCCTGCGCCCACAGCAGGACGTCAGACTGCCCTTCGATGCCGGGAAGTTGGCCCGTCACGTGCCAGGCGCGGCCGGGCCACAGGCAGTAGACGAAAGCCGCTGCGGTGACGATGCCGCAATTGATGCCGGCGAGGACGGGGTAGCGCGTCGGCCACAGCACCAAAGTCGCGTCGGTGTCCTCGTCCTTCTCACCCGGCGGCTTGGTGCCGGTGGTCTTGCTCTTGAGATAGGGAATGGACTCCACCCACTCGGCTCGCCGTGAACCCGCGGGCAGTCGGATGCCGAACCTGCGGTGGAGAATCGGCACCGACACCACGACGACCAGGGCCATGGCGATGATCACGCTGAAGAGGCCGATCCCGAAGGCCCGTGCGACGCTGCCGGCTGGGTCCTGCTGAAGCGGCGTCCAGGTGAGCATCCCCGCGGTGGTGAGCAGCCCCGCCCACACATGCTGGGCTGCGATGCCGGGATCCCGTCGGTTGTGCTCCCAGAAACTCGGCATTTCCAGTGGATGCCCGTCGGCGCCTTCGACGGCGCGCCTGCACCGGGCGGCCTCCGCGTCCTCCTGGGTCGCGGTCGGCAGCACCGGCAGGTACTCCTGCTTCGCGTCCCGGGCCACCCGCAGCAGTATGAACGCCACGACCGCCGGCACGAGCGACGCGAGCGCCAACGCCAGTTGCGGGCCGCCCAGATCGTCCAGCATGTCGCTGGCCTGTGCACCGCACACCAGCTCTGCATTTCCCGGCTGACACTGCCAGGCGAGCTGGTCCATGGCCACCTCGCCGAACGAGCCGACGACCAGAACGGTGAGCGACAACCCGAGCAGCCGGGCCCCGAACTCGTAGACCGCACCTGCCGTTCTGGTCCATCGCCCGTCCGAGCCTGACGGCCAGCGCGGCTGCATCCACGCCACCAGGTTGATCAGCAGGAACGGCAACAGGCACAGCCATAGCGCCCGCCCGATGCCTCCGATGGTGAGCCTGGTCCAGTCGTAGACCTCATGCTCGATTCGTCGACGGCGCAGGCCCGGTGCGGCCTCAGGGCCGGAATTCCCGGAGCCTCCGGACCGGTAGAACCCCGCCGTGTTGTCCCCGGTCTGCCGGTCGACCTCACGGGGCCACAGCAGCGCGTCCCGGTCCAGCGGCCCGAGCCCCGGCACCAGAAGTTCGACGACTTCGACTCTTCCGGCCTCCGGGACCTCCACACCGTTCGCCGGCTTCTTGTCGAGCTGGATGTTCGCGACGTCCCCCATCGCGGGACCCCCGTCCCCCGTTCACGTCCTGATGCCCCAGGGTGACAGGGACGAAAAGGTCACGCAATGGAGTTGAGGGATGAGAAATTCTCACCCTCTGTACATCACGCCCTCAAGTGAGCGGCGGCCCTGGCTCCGGGCTCGGCACCGGTTCCGGGTCCGGAGGGATGGGTGACGGGGTGGGATCGGGGGTCGGGTGTGGGCCCGGTGTCGGGTCCGGCGCCGGGGGTGGTTGGGGGACCGGGCCCGGGGTGGGGCCGGGAGGTACGGGGTCGGGGTACGGGTTGGTCACGGTGTCCTCCAGCCTGTCGGTCGACTTCGGCTCTGGACTACTCCCCCGCGTACCCGTGGGCGGCAACCGCAGTCACCTCAGAACCCCTCTGGGTGCGCCACCAGCCACTCCTTCGCCGCACGCAGGAGTTCCGGGTTGGCCGCGGGGGCCTCGTCCGGGTGGCGCTCGGCCCACTTGACGACGTAGGGGCAGAGCGGGGCGACGGAGACGCCCTCGCGCGCGGCGAGGGTGTAGAGCTCGCGGGCCAGGGAGCCCGCGATGCCCTTTCCCTCGTGGGCCGGTTCCACGATGGTGTGGACCGGGACCAGGGCATGCCCGGGGGACTCCAGGACGAAGTACTGGATGTGGCCGACCACCTCGTCTCCGTCACCGAGGGCCTCCAGACGGCCGGCGGAGCGGTCGTCGCGGATCTGGATGTCGGTCATGGGCACGCTCCTGAGGTGGTCCGAAGGTCAGGCCGGTACGGCCCGCGGGCTGCGCTCCTGGTTCGAGCCCGGCACCGGCTCGGACGGGTCGGCGCCCAGGGCCACCACGCGGTTGTCGTGGTCCACGTGCACGACCCGGGGTGCGAGTGCCCGCGCCTCGGCGTCGGTCACCTGGGCGTAACTGATGATGATCACCAGATCGCCGGGGTGGACGAGATGGGCGGCGGCACCGTTGATGCCGATGACGCCCGAGCCGCGCTCGCCCTCGATGACGTACGTCTCCAGGCGGGCGCCGTTGGTGATGTCGACGATGTGGACGAGCTCGCCGGGCAGCAGGTCGGCGTCGTCGAGAAGGTCCGCGTCGATGGTCACCGATCCCACGTAGTGCAGGTCGGCCTGGGTGACGGTGGCGCGGTGGATCTTGGACTTGAACATGGTGCGCAGCATGGGCTGGTGCTCCCGTGGACGAAGAGGGTCGCGTCCCGAAGCGACGGGTACGCGCCGACGCCCGTCAGGGTACGGCGACGGCGCTTCCCGTGCCTATGCCACCGCCTCGCTCGCCGCCGCGATCTGTGTCACCCCGCCGTCCCCCGGCTCGAACTGCGTCCGGTACAGCTCGGCGTACCGTCCGTCCGCCGCGAGGAGTTCCTCGTGTGTGCCCCGTTCCGCGATCCGCCCCTCCTCGATCACCAGGATCAGGTCGGCTGATCGGATCGTGGAGAGGCGGTGGGCGATGACGATCGCCGTTCTGTCCTCGAGGGCCTCGGCGAGGGCCTCCTGGACGGCGGCCTCGGAGGTGTTGTCCAGGTGGGCGGTGGCCTCGTCGAGGATGACGACGCGCTGGCGGGCCAGGAGGAGCCGGGCGATGGTCATGCGTTGGCGTTCGCCGCCGGAGAGGCGGTAGCCGCGTTCGCCGACCACGGTGTCGAGGCCGTCGGGGAGGGAACGGACGAGGTCGTCGAGGCGGGAGCGGCGCAGGGCGTCCCAGAGGTCGGCCTCGGTCGCCTCGGGGCGGGCCAGCAGCAGGTTCGCGCCGACCGTGTCGTGGAAGAGGTGGCCGTCCTGGGTGACCATGCCGAGGGTGGCCCGCAGGGAGCCGGCACTCAGGTCGCGGACGTCCACGCCGCCGATGCGGACGGCGCCCCCGTCGACGTCGTAGAGGCGCGGCAGCAGCCCCGCGATGGTCGACTTGCCGGCGCCGGACGTGCCGACGAGTGCGACGGTCTGCCCGGGTTCGGCGCGGAAGGAGACGCCGTGCAGGACCTCGGCGCCGCCGCGGGTGTCGAGAGAGGCGACCTCCTCCAGGGAGGCGAGGGACACCTTGTCGGCGGAGGGGTAGCCGAAGCGGACGTCGGAGAACTCGACGGTGACCGGCCCCTCGGGGACCTCGCGGGCGTCCGGCTTGTCCTCGATCAGCGGCTTCAGGTCCAGTACCTCGAAGACCCGCTCGAAGCTGACCAGCGCGCTCATCACCTCGACGCGGGCGCCGGCGAGCGCGGTGAGCGGGGCGTACATGCGGGTCAGGAGCAGCGCCAGGGAGACCACGGCGCCGGGTTCCAGGGTGCCGCGCAGGGCGAACCAGCCGCCGAGGCCGTAGACCAGGGCGAGGGCCAGGGCGGAGACCAGGGTCAGGGCGGTGATGAACACCGACTGGGCCGTGGCCGTCCGTACCCCGATGTCCGCGACGCGGCGGGCCCGGGCCGCGAACTCGACGGACTCCTGCTCCGGGCGGCCGAACAGCTTGACCAGGGTGGCTCCCGGTGCGGAGAAGCGTTCGGTCATCCTGGTGCCCATGGCCGCGTTCAGGGTGGCCGCCTCCCGCTGCATCCGGGCCATCCGGCTGCCCATGCGGCGGGCCGGTATCACGAAGACCGGGAGCAGGGCGAGGGCGAGCAGGGTGATCTGCCAGGAGAGGGTGAGCATGACGACGAGCGTGAGCAGCAGGGTGACGAAGTTGCTGACCACCCCGGACAGGGTGTTGCTGAAGGCGCGCTGCGCGCCGATGACGTCGTTGTTGAGACGGGAGACGAGTGCTCCCGTACGAGTGCGTGTGAAGAACGCGACCGGCATGCGCTGCACATGATCGAACACAGCCGTCCGCAGATCGAGGATGAGCCCCTCCCCGAGCGAGGCCGACAGGCGTCTGGCGAGGATGCCCAGCGCCGCCTCCGCGACCGCGATGAGGGCGATGAGCAGGGCCAGGCGTACGACCGTGCCCTCGTCGTCGCCCGACACGATCGCGTCCACGACGCGTCCGGCGAGTACGGGGGTGGCGACGGCGAGCAGCGCGGTCGCCACCCCGAGCACGACGAAGCGCGCGATGCGGGCGCGGTGCGGGCGGGCGAACGCGCCGATGCGGCGCAGCGTCGCGCGGGCGAAGGGACGGCGCTCCTGCTCGGCGTGCATCACGCTCTGCAGCTGTGTCCAGGCTGTGGTCTCCATGCTCATGGGAGAGAACGTACGACCTCAAGCGTTGTTGAGGTCAACGCCCGAACATCATCTGCCCGACCGAAGGACTCGATGACCGTACGTAATGCTCTGGCCCCGCTCCCGCAACCCGCAGTTGGCGCAGCGCGGAAAACCTCTGCTGATGTGAGAGTCCGCCGTCTCCGCCAGATCCTGTGTCTCGTTCCGCTTCTGCTCGTCACCGTCGTCGCGGTGCGGCACCGGACCGTGCTCGCCGAGGGCTTCGGTCATCTGCGGCACGCCGAGTGGCCGTGGCTGCTGGCCGCGGCCGGGGCCACCTGTCTGACCTGGGTGGCCGCCTCCTTCACCCGGCAGGGCGCCGTGGTGCAGCGGCTGCCCCGGCGGCGGCTGCTGGCGACGCAGTTCGCGGCCGGCGCGGCCAACCACCTGCTGCCGACGGGGCTGGGCGCGGGCGCGGTCAATCTGCGGTTCATGACCGTGTGCGGGGTTCCGCTGGCCCGTTCCTCGGCCGCGCTCGCCCTGTATCTGCTGGCTGAGTCGATCGGCCGGCTCGCCCTGCTGGCCGCGCTGTTCGTCGCCTTCCCGGACGCGTTGCGGCTCGGCGCGCTGCTGCCCGACACCGTGGCCGGTCCGCTGCTGCTCGGCCTGGGCGCGGTGCTGGTGGTGGCCGTGGGCGTCCTCGTGGGCGTCCGCCGGGTACGGACGGCCGTGTGCTCCTTCCTGCGGACGGCGCTCGGCGAGGCCCGTTCGGTGCACACCCGGCCGTCCCGGGCGTTCGCCCTGTGGGGCGGTTCCCTCGCCTTCCCCGCGCTCCAGGCTGCCGGGCTGGCCGCGGTGGGGCAGGCGCTGGGCCTTTCGGTGCCGCCCCTGCACATGGCCGTCGCGTATCTGGCGGCGACCTGCGCGGTGGCGCTGGTGCCGACGCCGGGCGGGGTCGGCTCGGTGGAGGCGGCCCTGGTGGTCGCGCTGGTCGCGGCCGGCGGCCCCGCGGCCGTGGCCACGGCGGTGGTGCTCGCCTACCGGATCATCACGGTCTGGGTACCGCTGCTTCCGGGCGCGCTGACGCTGGGGGCGCTGGTACGGCTGAAGGTGATCTGAGCCGCGCCGTCGGGGACCCGTTCACCGATCCGTGAGGCGTACGCGTACCGGTCCGCCCTTGGGGTCGACCCGGTGCGTCCAGCGGGCCGACAGGGTCAGCGTCCGGTTGGGGATCGCCGCCCCGGGGCGTTCGTGGTGCAGGGGGCGGCCGTCCTGGGTGACATGCAGAACGGGCTTGTCCGAGAAGGCCGTCGTGCGCAGGACGTACGGCAGGCGGTCGATCGGGGTGACCCGGTTCGGGGCGATCCAGCGCAGGGGCGGGTCGGTCAACAGGGGTACGCCGTCAGGGCGTTCGGCACCGGCGAGCGTCTCCAGGACGGCACCGGCCGCGTGGGCGCCCTCGCGGGCCGCGGTCGCCGCGCTCTCCACGGGGTGCAGCACGCTGCCGACGGCGAACACGCCGGGCCGTGAGGTGTGCAGCGACCCGTCGACGGCCGGGCCGCGGGTGCCGGTGTCGAGGGTCAGGCCGCCGCGCCGGGCCAGTTCGTGCTCGGGCACGAAGTCGCCGGTGAACACGACCGTGTCACAGGGCAGTACGGCCGTTCTGCCGTCGCGGTGCCGGACGCGGACGCCCGACAGCCTTCCGCAGCCGAGGAGTTCGGTGACCGTCGTGTCGGTGAGGAGCGGAGTCCCGTGTCGGAGCCGGGCGTCGGCGGCGCGGGCGGGCGCGGTCTGCGGCCGGGGCAGGTCGGTGACCATCGCGACGACCACGGCGCCTGCGGTCCGTACGGTGGCGGCGGCCGCGTAGGAGACGTCCTCGGCGCCGACCACCACCGCGCGCTCGCCGATGTCCTGCCCGTACAGGTGCACGGCCTGCTGGAGTTCGCCCGTGGTGTGGACGCCGGCCGGGCGGGTGCCGGGCACCAGCCGGGCGGCGCGCGGCCGTTCACGGGCGCCGGTGGCCAGGACCACCGCCCGTGCCTCGATCGTCTCGGGTCCGCGGGGGCCGACGGTGTGCAGCGCGAGCGGTCCCGCCCAGTCGAGGGCGGTCACTCCGGTGCGTACGGCCGCTCCGGCGCGCTCGGCCGCGGTGGCGAGGAGTCGGGCGTAGGCGGGGCCGGTCAGGGGGTGCAGCCAGGTGCCGTAGCCGCCGTGGGCACAGTGCCGTGGCACTCCCCCGGCCCGGGTCTCCCGGTCCAGCACCTCGACCCGGGCGACTCCGGCGGCGGCCAGGCGGGCGGCGGCCGCGAGTCCGGCGGGACCGGCGCCGACGATCAGGACGTCGACCTCGCGCACGGTACTCATGTCCGGGCCTCCTCGAACAGTGCCCGTACCGTCGCCCCGCAGTAGAAGCCCTGGCAGCGTCCCGCCCGTGCACGGGTGCGGCGGCGCAGTCCGTCGAGGCCGGCCGGCGGGATCGTGGCGGCGAGGGCGTCGCGGATCTCGCCCCTGCTCACGCGCTCGCAGTGGCAGACGAGGGTGCCGTACTCGGGGTCGGCGGCGATGAGTTCGGGCCGCTGGTAGGGGCGCGGGAAGGCCTCGCCGAGGTTGGGCATCCGGACCGGTTCCAGCTCCTGGACGGGCCCGAGGTCAAGACCGCCGTCGGCGAGCAGCTCCGTCACGTGCGCGGCGATCGCGAGGGAGGCGGTCAGCCCGGTCGAGCGGATACCGCCGACGGTGACGTACGACTGCCCGGGGTGGGCGGTGATGCGGTAGTCCTCGTGCTCGGTGGCGGCGCGCAGGCCCGCGTAGACGGCGGTGATCTCCTCGTCGAGCAGGCCTGGCAGGATGCGGCGGCCCTTGGCGCGGAGTCCTTCCAGGCCGTCGGCGGTCGATCCGGTGGCCCGCTTGTCGTCGAGGTCCTCGGCGGTGGGGCCGAGCAGGACGTTGCCGTACACGGTGGGGGCGACCAGGACGCCCTTGCCGAGTGCCGTGGGGACGGGCAGGAGGATGTGCCGTACGAGGTCGCGGGCGAACTTGTCGAAGACGAGGAGCTGGCCGCGGCGCGGGGTGACGGTGAAGTCGTCGTGGCCGAGGGCGCGGTCGAGGGTGTCGGCGTGCAGCCCGGCGGCGTTGACGAGCCAACGGGTGTGGAGAGGGCCCCTGTTGGTGCTCAGTAGGCGCGTCCCGTCCTGCCGGCCTACTTGTTCCACCGTGCAGTTGAGGTGGAGGTCGACGCCGTGCCGGACGGCCTGGGTGGCGTACGCCAGGGTCGTCGTCCAGGGGCAGATGATGCTCTCGCCGGGCACGTGCAGGGCGCCGAGTGCGCCGGGGCCGAGATGCGGTTCGCGGTCGTGGAGTTCCGTGGCTCCCATCAGGCGGGAGTCCGTGTACTCGTTGCGCTCGGCCTTCGCCGCGAGGCGGGGCAGCGCGGCGAGTTGTTCCTCGTCCCAGGCGATGAGGAGGGCGCCGACGGGTTCTACGGGGATGCCGGTCTCCGCCGCGTATGCGGCGAGCTGTCGTGCCCCCTCGCGGACCAGGCGGGCCTCCAGGGAGCCGGGGGCGGCGTCGAAGCCGGTGTGCAGGATGGCGGTGTTGGCCTTCGAGCTGCCCTGGCCTATGTCGTCCTGTGCTTCGACGAGGGCGATGCGGAGGTGGGGGTGGCGGGCGAGGGTGCGGGCGAGGGCGGTGCCTATGACTCCGGCGCCGACGATGGCCACGTCGTACGGGGATGAGGGCAATGGGCCGCTGGGAGTGACCATGCCGTCTTTCGGCTGCGGCGCCGTCGTGGCCGGTCGCGCCCCGCGGCGGAGCCGCAAATCGGTACCGCCCCGCGCCCCTGGGGTGCTCATCCGGGCCGCCCCTGAAGCAGTACCGCTACCGCTCTTCGGAAGTCAGCCAGGCGTTCCTCCGCATGGTCTGCCGAAACCTGCGGCTCATATACAGCCGCCGGCTTCCACTCGGGCAGCGCGTCCCTCACCTCCAGGCCGGCCTCGACGCCGCCCCGGGCCAGCGCCCCCACCCCCAGCGCCGTCGCGTCCGGCAGGGCCGACACCTCCACGGGACGTTGGAGCAGGTCGGCCTGGGTCTGCATGAGGAGGGTGGAGCGGGTGAGGCCGCCGTCGACGCGCAGGACGTCCAGGGGGGAGCCGAGGTCGGTCGCGGCGGCCTCGGCGAGCTCGACCACCTGGGCCGCCAGGCCCTCGCACAGGGCGCGCACCAGGTGGCCGGGTCCGGTGTCGAGGCCGAGGCCGGTGAGGGAGCCGCGCAGGTCTCCGCGCCACCAGGGGGCGGCGAGTCCGGCGAGGGCCGGGACGAAGGTGACGCCACCGCTGTCGGGGACGGTGTTGCCCACGGCGTCGAGGTCGGCGGCGCCCGCGATGACGCCCAGGTCGGTGAGCCAGCGGACCGCGGAGGCGGCCGTGTACACCTGACCGTCCAGGCAGTAGCTGGTGCGCCCGCCGAGCCGCCAGGCCACACAGTTGACCAGTCCGGAGTCGCCGCGCCTGGGGGTTTCTCCGGTGTGGGCGAGGAGGAACGCGCCGGTGCCGTAGGTGCACTTGGCGCCGCCGGGTGCGGTGACGCGCTGGGCGAGCAGGGCGGCCTGCTGGTCGACGGCCAGGCCGGTGAGCGGGATCTCCCGGCCGAACGCCCGTGTCACACCGACCCGTTGGGCGTTGTCGACGACCTCCGGGAGCGGTTCGTCCGCGAGGCCGTACAGGTCGAGGGCGCGCGCGGACCACTCGGCGCGGTCGAGGTCGAGGAGCTGGGTGCGTCCGGCCGTGGCGGCGTCCGTGACGAACGCGCCGGTGAGCCGGTGGATCAGCCAGGCGTCGCTGGTGGTGACGGTTCCCTCGCGGGTGAGGTGTCGTCGTATCCACGCCATCTTGGGCGCGGCGAAGTACGGGTCCAGCGGGAGACCGGTCAGGTCCCGCAACTCGTCGGCGACGCTCGCGAGTTCCGCGCACACGCTCTCGGCCCGGCGGTCCTGCCAGACGATCGCGTCGGTGAGCGGACGGCCGGTCGCCGGGTCCCAGGCGAGCACGGTCTCGCCCTGGTTGGCGAGGCCCAGCGCGACCACGGGCTCACCGGCCTCCGTCAGCGCACGCGTCCCGGCCTCGATCACCGAGTCGTACAGCTCCTCGGGATCGACCTCGACCAGCCCACCGGGCAGATGGCGGGGCCGTACCCCGGCGAACCCGGTGCCGATGACGCCGCGTTCGGGGCAGATCACCAGGGCCTTGGTGCCGGACGTGCCCTGGTCGACGGCGAGTACCGGAGCGGCCATCACGTCCCTCCCCGAGTGATCACAGCCCGACAGCCTGCCGTCGCCGTCCGTGCCGCGTCAAGCCACCTCCACCTGCGCCGACTTGACCTCGTTGACTGGCTGATCACCAGTCAACTCCCTTTACATGAGAAGAAGTTCGTAATGATCGGGAAGCCGCTGTGGACTCGAACGGACGCCCCTATAGTGACCGCCGACCAACGCGATCTCCTCAACCGCCGCCCAGAGGAGGGCTGTTGTTACTCCACCCTGCCGTCCTGCCCGGTCCCACGCCCGGGGCGGGCAGGTGATGGCCAGAGAAGGAGCACGTCCCGTCTACGACCCCGCCGGCCACGACCCGGAACTGCGCGCGGCCCTCCAGGAGGTGCGCGCCGGGCGCTGGATGTCGATGCGCACCCTGCTGGAGCGGACCACCGCCTGGTCGCAGTGGACGCAGCGCACCCAGGTGCTGGCCGCCGCGGCGGCGGGCACCGACGTGGTGCGGACCTGGCTCACCGAGGAGCCCGGCAGCGTGCCGGCCGCGGTGATGCGGGCCCGGGTCGCGGTGGAACGCGCGCTGCGGGCCCGGCGCGAGCAGCACCGCCGTACGCATGAACTGTGGATCGAGGCCTGGGACGTGAGCCGGACCGCCGCCCGGGTCGCGGCCCACGACCCGGTGCCCTGGGTGTGCCTGCTGGCCCTGGCGCAGCTGGACCACAAGCTGCTGTGGGAGGAGCACCGGGTCGCACCGCCCGGGCCGATGCTGCCGCCGGGGCCCTGGGGGCTGCTGGCCGAGGCCGACAAGCGGGACCCGTACAACCGCGAGGCCCACCACCGGATGCTCCAGTTCCTGTACGCGCGGGCGGCCTCGGGACGGCTGGCGGAGGCGGTCGGCTACGCGCACTGGGCCGCCGAGTCCGCCCCGCCGGGTTCCGCGCTGCACGTGCTGCCGCTGTACGTACGGGTCGAGCGGTACCGGCGCGGCGGCGGGCACAGTGCCGCGCTCGACCTGCACTGGGTGGCCGAGGACGCCGTACGGGAGGCGGGCCGGGCCCATGAGGCCTGGTTCGCGCACGCCCGCGCCGAGGAGCGCACCCCGCTCGACCTCAACCATCTCGCCCACGCGCTGTGGGGCGCCCTGCGGTTCGAGGAGGCGGCCCGGGCCTTCGACGCGCTGGGCCCCTACTACACACCCCTGCCCTGGGCCTACCGGGCCGACGATCCCGGCGACCAGGCGCAGGCCGTACAGGTCTTCCTCCAGGCCCGGGCGCGCAGCCGGTCCGCGGCGCACGGCCCCGAAGTCTGACACCCGCACGTTTCCTGCCACTTCATCGGAGGTCTGAGCATGTCGTCCGAACCCTCACTCTCCTCGGGAGTCCCGCAGCCCGACGAGGAACAGCGATTGCGGGAACTCGGCTACCGACCCGTCCTCGCCCGGCGCATGGGCGGCTTCGGCAACTTCGCGATCAGCTTCTCGGTCATCTCGATCCTGTCCGGCTGCATGACCCTGTACGGCTTCGGCATGGGCGCGGGCGGCCCGGCGGTGATGCTGTGGGGCTGGGCGGGCGTCGGCCTGTTCGTGCTGTGCGTGGGGCTCGCACTGGCGGAGGTCACCAGCGCGTATCCCACCTCCGGCGCCCTGTACTACATGGCGGACCGGCTCGGCGGGCGCCGCTGGGGCTGGTACACGGGCTGGCTGAACCTGCTCGGTCTGCTGGGCGCGATCGCCGGCATCGACTACGGCGCGGCCCTGTTCGCGGGGGCGTTCGCCAATCTCCAGTGGGGCTTCGAGCCGACGCCGGAGAAGACCATGCTGATCTTCGTGGCGATCCTGCTGCTGCACGCCGTGCTGAACCTGTTCGGCGTCCGGCTGGTCAGCGTGCTCAACTCGATCAGCGTGTGGTGGCACCTGATCGGCGTGGCGGTCATCGTCGGCGCCCTGTGGATCGTCCCGGACAGCCACCAGTCGCCGTCCTTCGTCTTCACGGAGTTCGTCAACGACACCGGCTGGCACAACCCCATCTACGTGGCCGCGATCGGCCTGCTGCTCGCGCAGTACACGTTCTCCGGCTACGACGCCTCCGCCCACCTGTCCGAGGAGACGTCCAACGCGTCGGTGTCGGCGGCGAAGGGCATCGTGCGCTCGATCTGGGTGTCGTGGATCGCCGGCTTCGTGCTGCTGACGGGGCTCACCTTCGCGATCCAGGACTACGACGCCACGCGGGCCAGCGCGACCGGGGTGCCGCCGGCCCAGATCCTGCTCGACGCGCTCGGCACGGACGGGGCGAGCGCGCTCCTCGTCGTGGTGATCGTGGCGCAGCTGTTCTGCGGCAACGCCGAGGTCGCCGCGGCCAGCCGGATGGTGTTCGCCTTCAGCCGCGACAAGGCCCTGCCGGGTTCGACGCTCTGGCGCAAGGTCAGTGCCCGCACCCAGACCCCGGTCGCCGCGGTGTGGCTGTCGGTGGTGGTCGCCGGTCTGCTCGCGCTGCCCTCGCTGTACTCGGCGACCGCGTACGGCGCGGTGACCGCGATCAACGTCATCGGCATCACCCCCGCGTACGCGATCCCCGTACTGCTGCGGCTGCGCGCGGGGGACCGTTTTCAGCCGGGTCCGTGGAGCCTGGGCCGGTGGAGCAAGCCCATCGGATGGACGGCTGTGGTGTGGGTGGCCTGTGTGACGGTGCTGTTCTGCCTGCCGCAGTCCTCGCCGGTGACGGTGGACACGATGAACTACGCCTCCGTCGCCCTGGCGGTCGTGCTGCTCCTCGCCACGGTGTGGTGGTTCGTCGCCCGGCGCTCGTACGGCACGCCGACGACCGCCGCCTACTCCGATCGGGAGCAGGCCGAGCTCGCCGAGGGCATCGTCTGAAACCGCGCCATCCGGCGTCGGGCCAGGTACGAACTCCTGTACCGGATACGGCAGGATGAGCGGTCGCGTCGGCCACGGAACCTTCACACGGCCGACGCGATCGCACTTCCCGCACTTTCGAACAGGTGGCAACGTGACGGCATTTCAACGGGATCTCACCATGGACGACATGGTCGGCGCCGGCATCGCCGTGGTCGCGGGCCTCGTGGCGGCGTTCCTGCTGCGCATGCTGCTCAAGTGGCTCGGCAAGCACGCGGACCGCACCAAGTGGGGCGGCGACGACGTCGTCGTGGCCGCGCTGCGGACCGTGGTGCCGTCGGCGGCGATCGCGGGCGGCATGGCCGCGGCCGCGGCGGCCCTGCCGCTGACCAAGGGGGTCCAGCACACCGTCAACCAGGTCCTGACCGTGCTGCTGATCTTCGTCGTCACGGTGGCGGCGGCCCGGCTGGTCGCCGGACTCGTGCGGACGGTCACCACGTCCCGCTCCGGAGTCGCCGGATCGGCCACGATCTTCGTCAACATCACCCGGGTGCTGGTCCTGGCCATCGGCTTCCTGGTGGTGCTCCAGACCCTCGGCATCTCCATAGCGCCGATGCTCACCGCCCTCGGTGTCGGCGGTCTCGCGGTCGCCCTCGCCCTCCAGGACACCCTCGCCAACCTCTTCGCCGGCATCCACATCCTCGCCTCCAAGACCGTCCAGCCCGGCGACTACATCAAGCTGGCCAGCGGCGAGGAGGGCTACGTCGAGGACATCAACTGGCGCCAGACGACGGTCCGCGCGCTCTCCAACAACCTGATCGTCGTCCCCAACGGCGAGCTCGCCAAGACGAACATGACCAACTTCATGCGTCCCGAGCAGCAGTTGACGATCCTGGTGCAGGTCGGGGTGGCCTACGACAGCGATCTGGACCACGTCGAGCGGGTCACCTGCGAGGTCGTCACCGAGGTCATGACCGGGATCGAGGGCGCGCTCCCGGAGCACGAACCGCTGGTCCGCTTCCACACCTTCGGCGACTCCCGCATCGGCTTCACGGTGATCCTGGGTGTCGGGGAGTTCAGCGACCAGTTCCGGATCAAGCACGAGTTCATCAAGCAGCTGCACAAGCGCTACCGCGCCGAGGGCATCCGCATTCCGGCGCCCGCGCGGACCGTCGCCCTCCAGCAGGGGTCGGTGTCGATTCCGCAGCAGCGCGCGGCCCAGATCGGGATCGAGCCGGGCGAGGTGTCCTCCGCCCGGCTCGACTGAGGTGCCCGGGCCCTACAGGGTCGCCGAGTTGTCGTGCCAGTGGCCGCCCGTCCGGTTCTGCGGCTGACGCAGCGACGGGGTCACCGGTGTGACCGTCCAGTCCGGGTGACCGGGCATCCTCGGGGTCTTCGTGCCGTACAGCCAGTCCCTCAGGAAGCCCGACTGGTCCGTGCCGGAAACCTCCGAGGCGACGGCGATGTAGTCGCCGGTCGACGCCGAGGAGTTGCGGAAGCGCTCCAGGAAGGTGGACTCGATCGCGCTGAAGACGCTCTCGCCGACCTGCTGGCGCAACGCGTACAGGACGAGGACGCCGCCCAGGTAGCGCTGGCTGTCGAAGAGGTTCGCCTCGTTCGGGGCGGCGACCGGACCGGAGGTGCCGCGCCACTGGTCGCCGCGCGCGTACGTGTCCTTCATGCGGGCTTCCATCGTGGTGAGGCCGAGGGAGTCGGCCCAGCCGCGCTCGTAGCGGTACAGCAGCCCGTAGAAGTCGGCGTGGCCCTCGTTGAGCCAGAGGTCGGCCCAGGTGGCGGGGCTGACGCTGTTGCCGAAGTAGGAGTGGACCAGCTCGTGCATCATGTGCGAGCCGATGCTCTTCTCCGCCTGGAGCAGGAAGTTCGGCTTGTACAGGGTGAGGGTCTGGGTCTCCAGGCCCGTGAAGTCGAAGGCGTTCGCGTCGTCGGAGTTGCAGGGCAGCAGGCCGTACGTCTCGAACGGGAAGGCCCCGAGGCGCTGCTCGATCCAGCTCACCAGGTTCGGGGTGAGGGAGAGCGCGGGCTCCAGGGCGGTGGCGCGGGCGGTGGGGACCACGTCCCTGAGGGGCAGCCCGTGCGGGCCGGGGCGGTCCTTGATCACGTAGTCGCCGACCGTGATCTGCACGATCTCGGTGGCGATCGGCTCACGGGACCGGTAGCAGTAGGCGGTCCGGCCGTCGGCGAGGTTCTCGGTGCTCACCAGATGACCGCTCGCGACGCCCTTGAGACCGGCCGGGACGGTGATGCGGAAGGTGAAGTCCGCCTTGTCCGAGGGGTGGTCGTTGCACGGGAAGACCGTGTGCGCCGAGTTCGGCTGCGGGCAGACGGCGAAGCCGTCCGGGGTCGGGACCCAGGCGGTGTGGGCGAGGGCGGCCCGGGGGTCGGCCGTGTACGTCACGGTGACGGTCGCCCTGGTCTTCGCGGGCAGGGGCTGCGCGGGGGTGATCCGCAGCTTCTCGCCGGCCTGCTCCCGGGCGGCCTCGGTGCCGTTCACCCGCACCTCGTGTATGTCGAGGCCGAGGGCGTCCAGGGAGAAGCGGCTCAGCTCCTGGGTGGTGGTGATCTTCAGGGTCGCCGTCGCGTCGACGAGCCGGGTCGTGGCGTCGTACGCGAGATCGAGGTGATACGCCCGGACGCGGTAGCCGTCGTTGCCGAGGCTCGGGTAGACGGGATCCCCCAGGGTCTCCGAGCCGGGGGTGCCGGTCGCCGGAGCCGCGTGCGCCGGGGAGGCCAGCGACATGGCCGCCACCGTGCCGAGCAGAGCCGCCGGGGCCGTCACTCTGGTGCGATATCTCATGGTCTGCTTTCGCCGGGGCGGCCGGGTGGTCGGTCCGGCCGCCGGATGAGTGCGATCGCCGGGATGAGTGCGATCAACATCCATAACCACGAGATCGGACGTCCGGGTTGCCTCAGGAACCGCACAAGTTCTCGGACAGCGGGCGAGGACCCCTGTCGAGCCGAGGCCGAGCACGAGATATCTTGATGTCGAGCAATGTTGCAGACGTGGAGCGGAGCACCCGGTGACTGACTCGACCATCATCTATACGCACACTGACGAGGCCCCGGCCCTGGCGACGTATTCCTTCCTGCCGGTGGTCCAGGCATACGCCTCGCAGGCGGGTGTCTCCGTGGAGACGCGGGACATCTCGCTGGCCGGACGCATCATCGCCGTGTTCCCGGAGTACCTGACCGAGGACCAGCGGATCCCGGACGCCCTGCACGAACTGGGCGAACTGGCGAAGACGCCCGCGGCCAACATCATCAAGCTGCCGAACATCTCGGCCTCGATCCCCCAGCTCAAGGCCGCGGTCGCCGAGTTGCAGGCCCAGGGCTACGCGCTGCCGGACTACCCGGACGACCCGAAGACCGACGAGGAGCGGGACATCCAGGCCCGCTACGACAAGATCAAGGGCTCCGCGGTCAACCCGGTCCTGCGTGAGGGCAACTCCGACCGCCGCGCCCCCGCGTCGGTCAAGAACTACGCCAAGAACCACCCGCACCGCATGGGCGCCTGGACCCCCGAGTCCAAGACCAACGTGGCGACGATGGGTGTCGACGACTTCCGCTCCACCGAGAAGTCCGTCGTGATCTCCGAGGCCGGCACGCTGCGGATCGAGCTGGTCGGCGACGACGGTTCCACCAAGGTCCTGCGCGAGTCCGTACCGGTCCTCGCGGGCGAGGTCGTCGACGCGTCGGTGCTGCACGTGGCCCCGCTGCGGGAGTTCCTCACCGCGCAGATCGCCCGCGCCAAGGCCGAGGACGTGCTGTTCTCCGTGCACCTCAAGGCCACGATGATGAAGGTCTCCGACCCGATCATCTTCGGTCACGTGGTGCGCGCGTTCTTCCCGAAGACCTTCGCGCAGTACGGCCCGGCGCTCGCCGCGGCCGGCCTGACCCCGAACGACGGTCTGGGCGGCATCTACAAGGGCCTGGAGTCCCTGCCCGAGGGTGCCGCGATCAAGGCCTCCTTCGACGCCGAGCTCGCCGAGGGCCCGGCCCTGGCGATGGTCGACTCCGACAAGGGCATCACCAACCTGCACGTGCCGTCCGACGTGATCGTCGACGCCTCGATGCCGGCCATGATCCGCACCTCCGGCCACATGTGGGGCCCGGACGGCGAGGAGGCCGACACCCTCGCGGTGCTGCCGGACTCCAGCTACGCCGGGGTGTACCAGGTCGTCGTCGACGACTGCCGTGCCAACGGCGCCTACGACCCCTCCACCATGGGCTCCGTCCCGAACGTCGGCCTCATGGCGCAGAAGGCCGAGGAGTACGGCTCCCACGACAAGACCTTCGAGATCCCGACCACGGGCACGGTCCGCCTGGTCGACCAGAACGGCGTCGCCGTCATCGAGCAGACGGTCTCCGCCGGTGACATCTTCCGCGCCTGCCAGACCAAGGACGCGCCGATCAAGGACTGGGTGAAGCTGGCCGTCACCCGTGCCCGTGCCACCGGCGACCCGGCCGTGTTCTGGCTGGACGAGACCCGCGCGCACGACGCCAACCTGATCGCCAAGGTCAACGCGTACCTGGACGAGCACGACACCGAGGGCCTGGTCATCCGGATCCTCAACCCGGTCGACGCGACCAAGCTGTCGGTGGAGCGCATCCGCCGCGGCGAGGACACGATCTCGGTCACGGGCAACGTCCTCCGCGACTACCTGACCGACCTGTTCCCGATCCTGGAGCTGGGCACCAGCGCCAAGATGCTGTCGGTGGTCCCGCTGATGGCGGGTGGCGGTCTGTTCGAGACGGGCGCCGGCGGCTCCGCGCCGAAGCACGTCCAGCAGCTGGTCAAGGAGGACTACCTGCGCTGGGACTCGCTCGGTGAGTTCTTCGCGCTGGTGCCGTCCCTGGAGCAGTTCGCGACGGTCACGAACAACGCAAAGGCCAAGGTCCTCGCCGACGCCCTCGACCGCGCCACGGCGACCTTCCTCAACGAGGACAAGTCGCCGACCCGTCGCGTCGGCGGCATCGACAACCGCGGCAGCCACTTCTTCCTGTCCCTGTACTGGGCGCAGGAGCTGGCGCAGCAGACCGAGGACGCGGACCTGGCGAAGGCCTTCGCCCCGCTCGCCGAGACCCTCGCGGCGAACGAGCAGAAGATCGTCGACGAGCTGAACGCCGTCCAGGGCAAGGCGGCCGACATCGGCGGCTACTACCAGCCCGACCCGGCCAAGGCCGCGAAGATCATGCGCCCGTCGACCACGTGGAACGACGCGCTGGCTTCCCTGAGCTGACACCGGTCCCTTCGGGGATCCCCGCGTGACCCCGCCCCGGCCGGCATCTGCCCGGCCGGGGCGGGGTGTATCCGGCGTCGGGGGTGGGTGCGTTTGGCGGTGAGGGGGGGCGGGCGGGTGTCGAGGGTGGGGAGGTCGTCGCCATGGGCGGTGAGTCGGCAGGCCGGGGGAACCTCAGGGGCCGCTGGCCAGCTCGCGAGCCCGACAGAGGTCGGGCGCATCGCTCGGCCATGACGGACGCCGGCCTCGACCGCGGCGAGCGGGGAAGAGAGCCGGCCGGGACGGATAGTCCCCCAGCGCCTGGCAGGCACGCCGACGGCACCCAGGGGCCGTTGGCACGCCCGCGTAACGGACAGCGGTCCGGCAGTGCGCCTCGGCCGCGTGGACGGAGACAGGAGCCGGCGGCCGGCAGGAGCGGTATCCCGACGCCGAGCGGACAAGCCGGGAAGCTCAGCCCGCATGCGCGCGGCGGCCTCGGCCGGGGTGGGTGAGCCGCACGTCCGGGAGTCGTGCCTCGGTCGCGTTCCGCCCCACCCCGCGGATGCCCTGCCCCGCCCCGCAGATCCGTCCCCGACTCCCGCCCAGTCGCCCTACCAGTCCCGAGTCGCGATCAGTTCCTCCACGTCCGCGTCGGCGAAGCCATAGGCGTGGGCCACGAACCAGAAGTCCTCGGCTATCTCCTCGCGGGCCA
>Ga0307508_10001268_pt1 | contig 28721 bp, 29 predicted proteins | sample 9_EM_MG_FD_203089 | JGI IMG/M metagenome (GOLD analysis project Ga0307508, IMG submission 203089) | Populus trichocarpa ectomycorrhiza microbial communities from riparian zone in the Pacific Northwest, United States - 9_EM | ecosystem: Host-associated > Plants > Roots > Unclassified | place...
GACCATGGCGCCGCGCCGGTTCCACTTCCGCAGGCCGACGATGTGCACCTCGGCCGCAAGGAAGGCGTTGGCATTGCGGACCACGGTGCCGATGTTGAAGTCGTGCTGCCAGTTCTCGATCGCGACATGGAAGTCGTGCCGGTGGGTGTCCAGGTCGGCGACGACGGCCTCACGCGTCCAGTACCGGTACCGGTCGACGACGTTCCGGCGGTCACCGTGCGCGAGAAGGTCGGGATCGTACTGGTCGCCGACGGGCCACTCGCCGGTCCAGGGACCGACGCCGACCTCGGTGGACTCGTCCTCGCCCGCAATCATGGGCGGTTAGGCTACCCACCGCGTACTCCGCGCCTCGGGCGGGATCGCCCGAGAATGAAGTGGGGACGCAATGAGCGGCGGGGCCCTCCCCGGCACCCGCCGCCCACGCTCTGTTGAGGAAGAGTCTGCCTTACCGTGCGTGTCCATGTGAAGGACATTCGCATGTGACCCAGCTCACATTTAGGTTTGTTTCCCATTACAGAGGGTCCCCATGAGGCATCAAGCGAGCGGTCCGGCGTGGTGCGATCGCCCATCATGTCCCACAAAACGGGCCCCGCGACTTGGTCCATAAGTGGGAGCGCTCTCCCTACTTAACGTTACGATCAGTTGCCGTAAGCCCACACCGTGTCCCGAAATCGTGCCGCAGGCCACGTGTCGCCCGCGCGGGCAGCGGGAATGGCAGATGGGGATGATGGGTTTAACGGCACGAAAGCCAAATTCCCGTGGACGGAGACATCATGGCGACGGTTGCGCTGACCGCTGAGAACTTCGACGAGGTGACCGGCAAGGACGGAATCGTCCTGGTCGATTTCTGGGCCAGCTGGTGCGGACCCTGCGTCCGCTTCGCCCCGACGTACGAGCGGTCCTCGGAGAAGCACGAGAACATCACCTTCGGCAAGGTCGACACCGAGGACCAGCAGGAGCTGGCCGCGAAGTTCGACATCCGCTCGATTCCGACGATCATGGCCGTTCGCGACGGCGTCATCGTCTTCTCGCAGCCCGGCGCGCTCCCCGAGTCCGCCCTCGAGAACCTGATCGAGCAGGTCGAGAAGCTCGACATGGACGAGGTGCGGCAGCAGCTGGCGGCGCACTCCCACTGATCTTCCAGCACTCCGGGCCCGTGGACCGACATCGGTCCACGGGCCTTTTGCGTCGCCCGCGTGGGGCCGCCACAGCAGCCCGGTCACCCGGCCGCGGCGACACGCCCGGCCAGATCGGGCGACTGGACAACGAGATCGAACATGTGTTCGAATTCTCGCCATGCGATGGTCCAACCTGTCGGCCTCTCCCGGCGGCGGCTCGCTCCCGGACAGGGCAGCGCCGGCGGCTCCACCCCTGCCGCTGGCGCTGCCCAGCGCCACCGTCCGCACCTTCGACACCCCCGGCTTCGCCGGCGTCACGTTCTACGAGATCCGGGCGAAAAGCCTGATCAACCGGGTGCCCGGCCGATCGCGGGTGCCGTTCCAATGGACCATCAACCCCTACCGCGGCTGCTCACACGCGTGTGCCTACTGCCTGGCCGGTGACACCCCGATCCTCATGGCCGACGGCTCCACGCGGCCGCTCGCCGACTTGCGGCCCGGCGATGCGGTCATGGGCACGATGGGAGCCGGCGCATGCCGGCGCTACGTGACGACCACGGTCCTCGACCACTGGTCCACCTCGAAACCGGCGTTCCGGGTCACCCTGGCCGACGGCACCCGCCTGGTCTCCAGCGGAGACCACCGGTTCCTCACCGACCGTGGGTGGCGCCACGTCAGCCCCGCCGAGCCGCACCAGCCCGCGCTCGCGATCGGCGACCTCATGTTCGGCGTCGGCCGCTTCGCGGAGCCGCCCAAGGAGTCGCCCGACTATCAGGCCGGCTTCCTCTGCGGCTTGATCCGCGGCGACGCCGCTCTCGGCGACGGCTCCGGCCGCGAGGGCGACGCCTGGATCCGCGCCGACGGCTACCTCGACGACATCCCCCTGCACGAGGCGCTGCGCTGGCCGGAGCTCCCGACGGGATCGTGGTTTCGCGGCTTCCTGGCCGGCGCGTTCGGCGCGGCGGGCCGCGCCGACCGACTCTCGGTCACCTTCACCAGCGGTGACCAGGGCTTCCTGAGCCGCGTCATCGACGCCCTCACCCACCTCGGCCTGCCCAGCCGCAGCCCGGTGCGCGTCCGTCCGGGCTCAGCCGGCACCGTCGAGATCGACCGTGACCTGTGGGCGGCGCTCCGCTTCCGCCATCTCACCGGCGTGGCCGACGCTCCGCTGGACGCCTCCGGTGTCGGTGTGCGCGGCGGGCGCCAGCTCGCCGTGGTCGACATCGAAGATCTCGGGCTTGCCCTTCCGCTGTTCGACATCTCCACCGGCACCGGCGACTTCATCGCGGACGGTGTGGTCAGCCACAACTGCTTCGCCCGTCAAACACACAGCTATCTCGACCTCGACACCGGCCACGACTTCGACAGCAAGATCGTCGTCAAGGTGAACGCGGGCGAGCTGACCCGCCGCGAGCTGGCCGCGCCGAAATGGTCCGGCGCCGCCATCGCCATGGGCACCAACGTCGACGTCTACCAGCGCGCCGAGGGCCGCTACCGCCTGATGCCCGAGATCATCGCCGCGCTGCGCGACCACGCCAACCCGTTCTCGATCCTGACCAAGGGCACGCTCATCCTGCGCGATATCGACCTGCTCCGGCAGGCCGCCGAGGTGACCAACGTCGGGCTTGCCTTCTCGATCGGCTTCCTCGACGAGACGGTGTGGCGGTCGGTCGAGTCCGGGACCCCGAGCCCGCGCCGGCGGCTCGACGCGGTGCGGCGGCTCACCGACGCCGGCTTCTCGATAGGCGTCCTGATGGCGCCCATCCTGCCCGGGCTCACCGACACCGACGAGTCGATCGAGGAGACGGTCGCCGCGATCGCCGCCGCTGGAGCCACCAGTGTCACGCCACTGCCACTGCACCTGCGCCCCGGCGCCCGGGAGTGGTATGCGTCGTGGCTCACGCGCGCTCATCCCGCCCTCGCGCCGCGCTATCGAGAGCTGTTCGGCAAGGGGTCATACCTGCCACAGGCCTATCAGCAGGAGATCACGGCCCGGGTCCGGATGGCCTCTCGGCGCCACGGGCTCCACCGCGCCGATCCCGTGCAGGTGCGCGCCGTCGACGACGGCCGCTCCGAGGCCGACGAGCGCTCGCCCAGGCGCGAGGTCGATCAGCTGACTCTGCTGTGACCAACGGATCCGTCGGCGCCGAGAGGAGGCGTGGATAGAGTCGAATCCATGAGGAGTACGGAGCGGATCCTGGCCGATGCCAACGTCATCGCCGTGGTCGGAGCCTCCCGCGACCCGTCGAAGCCGGCTCACGCTGTGCCACTGCAGCTGATCCGGCACGGCTGGCAGATCATCCCGGTCAACCCGTTCGCGGACGAGGTGTTCGGCGTCAAGGCCTACCCGACTCTGGCCGACATCGACGAGCCGATCGACCTGGTCGACATCTTCCGACCGGCGCGTGACGCGGTCGAGGTGGTCCGGCAAGCCGCGGCGATCAAGGCGCCGGCGGTCTGGCTGCAGAGCGGCATCGTGTCGGCCGAGGCGCGGCGGATCGCAGAAGAGGCCGGCATGGACTACGTCGAGGACCGCTGCGTCGCCGTGGAACGCGCCGTCTGGCGGCTCAGCAAGCTGCCCTGACGGCTTAGCAGTCGGCCCACGCCACCCACGACGGACACCGTTGCGGGATTGCGCTCGGGCTGTGTCGTGGTCTCTCGTGATCGGCGAGTGCCGCCCTAGTACGGTGCCGGGAGACGAGGAGGACCTCATGACATATCCGCCGCCCGGAGAAACACCGGATCCACTTCAGCAGTCGCAGCCGTCCGGTCAGCCGAGCGACCCGATCACGCCCTACCCGACGGCCACGCCGTACTCCCCGTCGGCCCCGTACTCGCCGGGGACCCAGCCGTCGAGCGGGCAGCCGCAGGGCGAGCAGCCCACGTCCGGCCAGCCCACCTCCGGCCAGCCCACGTCCGGCCAGCCTTCGTCCTACGGCCAGCAACCCGGCTACGGGACTCCCCCGAGCTACGCGCCCCCGCCGGCCTACGGCCAACTGCCCACGTCTGGCGAACAGCCGGCACCCGGCCAGCAGCCTGGATATGGAGCGCCGCCCGCCTACGGCCAGCAGCCTGGCTTCGAGCAGCAACCCGGCTACGGCCAGCAGCCGCCGTACGGGGGGCAGGCGGCCTACGGTCAGCCACCCGGCTACGGGGAGCAGCAGCCGTACGGCGCGCCCTACGCTCAGGGCGCCTACGCGCCGCCGCCGTACATGGGTTACGGGCCGGCGCAGCCGGGGACCAACGGGCTGGCGATCGCCTCGCTGATCTGTTCGCTCGGTGGCCTGCTCACGTGCATCAGCGCTCCGGTCGGCATCGTTCTCAGACACATGGCGAAGCGGCAGATCCGCCAGACCGGCGAGCAGGGTGAAGGGCTGGCGGTCGCGGGTCTGTGGGTGGGCTACATCCTGACCGGGCTGGGGCTGCTGGCGATCGTCGCCTGGGTCGCGATCATCGCCTTGGCCGTCAGCAATGGCGGGACCACCAACTACTAGGCGATCTATGCCAAGGGATCCGTGATGTATCTGCCGCCGGCCAGGGAAACAGTCTTCGCTGGGGCTTCACAACCAGAGAGGCGTGGGCACATCCCGCCAGTTGTGAAGAAGAATCGAATACCGTCGTCCCGGCGCCATCACTCTGCGTGCATGCGAGCAAAGCTGTCAGTCTCCGATCAGCCCACCGATCCCTTGGAACAGATCGTTCAAGCCCCGCCGAGAACGGTTGCGGCAACTCGTCGCTCTGCTGGCGGATGGTCTTGCCGCCAGCGGGGCAACGCAAGCCACGCGAGCCGCTGCCTCACCGCGCGAGCCACGCGAGCCGCTGCCTTACGCGACACGGGTCGGCGCGCGGTGACTGGTGGTGGGGTCGGTTAGCGGAAATCGGCCTCTCGGACGCTGTTGCCGCCGTCGACGACCAGCATCTGGCCGGTGATGTACGAGGCGGCCGGGGAGCACAGGAAGGCGATGGCGGCGGCGACCTCGTCAGGGGTCCCGGGGCGGCCGATCGGGGTGCCTAGGCCCTGCTTGATCTCCGTGACGGTGGAGGCGGCGGTGTAGATCGTGCCGGGGGCCACGCAGTTGACGTTGACGCCGTCGGCGACGAGTTCCATGGCCAGTGCCCGGGTCAGGCCTACCACACCGGCCTTGGCGGCCGCATAGGCCGCCTCGGTGGGTAGGGCGTTGACCGGGCCTGCGGTCGCGGCCAGGTTGACGATGCGGCCCCAGCCTCGCTCGGCCATGCCGCCCTGGAACGCCCGGCTGCAGAGGAACGCCGTGCCCAGGTTGCGGTCGATCTCGGCCTTCCACTCGTCGTACGTGAGCTGGGCGACCGGCCGCAGCACCTCAGGCGACGCCCGGCTCGCCAGGCCGGCGTTGTTGACCAGCACCTCGACATCGCCGAGCTGGTCGGAGATCGCGTCGGCAAGCGCGCCCACCTCCGCCTCGTCGGTGAGGTCCGCGACGAAGCCGGTGATGCCCAGCTCGGCGGCCCGTTCGTGGATGCGCCGGGTGGTCGAGACGATCGCAACCCGGGCGCCGAGGTCGCGGAGCCGCCTCGCTGTCGCGTACCCGATGCCGTCCGGGCTGCCCGCGCCCGTGACCAAGGCGACCTTGCCGTCCAAGCGCAAGGTGACCGGGGCCTCATCCGCCTCGGACTCCTGGTCTGGCGGGTCGGCCTCGGTGGCGGGATCCGGCGCCGAGGCGCGCGGCCGGCGGCCGGCGGGTCGTGTGGCGTCACGCCGGGAACGGCTGCCGCTGGCGGAACGGGCGTCGAAGACCATGCGGCGATCCTGCCCGGTCCCGCGAGCGAGGGCAAACATCGTGACCCCCGTGGCGCATGCCGGATCGCGCGGATCTTGGCGACCAGCGGTGCTGACCGGCGCTTTCGCGGCGAACGGACCGAGCGCGCCGAATCTCGGACACTCGGCGGCAAGCCGTGAGGGACCCGGCCGGGGCCAAGCGAGGAAGTCAACGACCGGCCGGCCGAGCAGATCAACCGCCGGGCCGGCCGAGCAGATCAAGAGAGCCGTCAGCCGGACGGGGTGGCGGTGGTCAGGGGGCGCACCGGGGCCTGGTTGACGAAGACCAAGGGGGCTCGGCTGCCGTAGCGGGCCGGCAACTCGAGCTTGGCCCGGTCCAGGTCGCGGGTGCCGATCTCTACGCCGGAGCCGTCGTGTCGGGCGCCGATCGTCACGATGCGGATGCCGCGATCGGTCCAGAACGGCAGGTCGGCCAGGACCCGGTCGTGCCAGACGGCCAGGTCGGTCATCGAGTGCGGCGCGTCTCGTACGACGATGCACGTGTTCTCTGCGGTCCGCCGGATGAAGTCGTCGAAGGCCTCCGACGGGACCCGGTACACGATGGCGCGTACCTGTTTCTGGTCGACCTCGAGCCCCGCGTAGCTGCCGGCGAAGTCACCGCGCCCGCCGTGGTCGATGCGGCCGATGGCCGCGTCGAGCTCGGCCGGCGTGGCCGGCAGGGTGAGATCGCCGACCGCGACGTTCGCCGGATCGCGGGCCAGGCCGCAGCCCGCCGTGCGCCAGCCGCCGGTGAGGCCGGGCCGGTTGCCGGGCGCCTCGTCGTGGGGGTAACCGCATGAACCGATCACGAGGACCACCCCGAGCGCCAGCAGCGGGCCGAGCCGGAGTCGATCGCGAAGCATCGCATGCCCCCTCTTTACCGCGCGCCGCTGTCCGCCGCCACCGATGCGCACGACGGGAAGACCCGAAAGAGGGCCGCCCCACTGACTAACGGGAGCGCCGCGCGCCGGAAATGGCCGGCGCGGCGAGCGGACGGGCCGACCGGGCGCCGAGGACCACCACGACGACGCCGGTCAGGAGCACGGCCAAGCCGGTCAGGGTGGCGACCCTCGGTTGCTGGCCGAGCCAGATCCAGGCGATCAGCGCCGCGCCCGGCACTTCGAGCAGCCCGAGCACGCTGACCGTCGTCGCCGAGGTGCGCTGCAGGGCGTAGTTGAACATCGAGTGCCCTAGCAACTGCGCGCCGGCGACGATCGCGAAGATCGCCAGCCAGGCGCGGGCGTCGTAGCCGCCGAGGTGGACCCGGCCGACGAGACAGACCACCAGGAGCACGGCCGCACAGACGCCGTAGCAGATCCAGGTGTAGGTCGTGGTCCTGAGCGCGGTCCGGGCGTGCTCACCGAGCGCCGTGTACACCGCGGCGGCGATCGCGCCGAGGAGTGCCAGGAGGTCGGCGAGCACGGCCCGTCCGGAGACGCCGACGTCGGCCCCGGTGGCCAGGGCGGCGCCGAGCACCGCGAGGCCGATGCCGGCCCAGCCTGCCCGGGACGGCCGGCGCCCCTGCGCGGCGGCGATCAATCCCTGCCACACCGGCTGGGTGGCGACGAGCGCGGTCGCGGTGGCCACGGACCCGAGTTGCACGCTCGGCATCCAGGTGGCGAAGTGCGCGGCGAGGGCGACCCCGGCGAGCACGCAGAAGAGACCGTCCCTGCTGCGTACGGCGCGAAGCAGTTCCGCGCGGCGCGGCCCGAGCGTGATCGGGGTGAGTGCGGCGGCGGCCAGGCCGTTGCGCCAGAACGCGATGGCCAGCGCGGGAGCGGCAGCGAAGGCGATCAGCGGCGCCGAGGACGAGACCGCGAGGACCGCAACGGTAAGCGCCGCGACCGTGGGCAATCCGGCCCGTTGGTGAGTTGAACGCTCATTCATCCCTTGCCGTCGCTTCTTGCGATCCTCGTGCAGCCCATTTTCCGACTACCTATTGAGCGGAGAGTGAGGCTGTCGCTACAGTCACCGGGGCTCCTGACCGTTTTACCCCCCTCAATGCCCGAGAGGCAGACTTTACATGTTTGCATACCGTGCGGTAGTGTTTGACTTTTTTGGCACGTTGACCCGCTCGGTCCAACGCGGACCCCAGCACGCCGACATCGCCCGATCCCTGGGCGCCGACCCGGACGCCGTCAGCGGCGTCCTCGACCGCACATTCCGAGCCCGCGCGGTGGGCAGCTACGGTTCCGCGGAGGCCACCCTACGGTGGGTCATCGAGCAGGCCGGCGGCCGCCCCCACACCGCCCAGCTGCGGGCCGGCGTCCCGGCCCGAATCACTGCGCTGAAGGCGGACACGCGTCTGCGCGACGGTGCGGTGAGCGCTCTCACGGCCATCAAAAGGCGCGGATTGCGTACGGCCCTGATCAGCGACTGCACCCACGAGCTGCCGGCCTTCCTCCCGAGCCTGCCCGTCGCGCCCTTGCTCGACGCCAAGATCTATTCCGTACGCCTCGGCGTCTGCAAGCCGGACCCGCGCATCTACCTGGCCGCATGCGAGGAGTTGGGCGTCGCCCCGGCCGACTGCCTGTATGTCGGCGACGGCGGCAGCCACGAACTGACCGGCGCCGCGGCCGTCGGCATGACACCGGTCCGCCTGGCCGCGCCCGACCTCGCCAGCCACCTCGTCTTCGACGCCGACATCAACTTCGCCGGCAGAGTGGTCCGCTCCCTGTCCGAGGTCGTCGGCCTGATCGACGCGGCCCGCCCGGCCGCAGCCGGGGTCTGAGCACGACATCACGCCCGCCCGGGCGGACCGGCCGAGCCGCCCGGCGTGCGAGGATGGCGCGGTGACGTCTGCGGTCCTGGAGGAAGCCCTCAAGAAGGCGGCCCTGGCCTGGGTCTCGGTCGGCGACGGGCCGGCTCTCGGCCTCTGGTGCATGCCGCTGGATGGGTCCCTGATCTTCGTCACCGGGCCGGGCGAGCAGTTCGCACCGGGCCTGGCCGACGCCACGAGCGCCACCGCCCGCCTCCGCGGCGACACCGGCGGCCTGATCGTGGTCGCCGAGATGGCGGCCACCCGCATCCTGCCCGGCAGCAACGATTGGGAGACGGTCGCGCCCCAACTCGCCGGCAAGCGGCTCAACGCCTCCGGCTCCGCCGAGGAGGTGGTGATCCGCTGGGTCGAGACCGGGTGCGCGGTCGTCCGCCTCACGCCCGCCGACGCGGAGCCGGTGACCGCCCCCGACCTGCCGACGGCCTCGGCGGCGGCCACACCGCGGGAGACTCCGGCCCGGGTCGAGGTCCGCCGCCCGTTCCGCCTGCACAAGGTCCGCCGCCGCTGACGGCGGGCAGCCCACGACAAGGTCGGCGGCCACTGACGGCGGCCGCGCCGAAGACGTCGACGATCCCTGCGCCACGATGGACATGTCCGGACCCTGACCTAGGCTGAGGCTGTGACCATGGGGACGAGGGTGTACCTGGCCCGGCTCGCCGGGCTGAGCGTGTTCGACCCCAATGGCGACCGGGTCGGACGGGTCCGCGACGCGGTCGTCCGGTTGCGGACGACGAACCGGCCACCCCAGGTGGTGGGCCTGGTCGCCGAGATGGCGCTGCGCCGGCGGATCTTCCTGCCGATCGGGCGGGTCACCTCGATGGACTCCGAGTCGGTCGTGCTGAGCACCGGCACGCTCAACCTACGCCGGTTCGAGAAGCGGCCCAACGAACTGCTCGTGGTGGAGGACCTGCTGGACCGGCGGGTCACGGTCATGCCGGACACCGGCGACGGCGCCGGCGTGCCCGGCGCGGTCGTCGACATCGGCATGGAGCTGAACCGGAACAACGAATGGCTGGTCTCCCGGGTCGCCGTACGCGAGCACACCGGACGGCTGGCCCGGCGGGGGCACGTCTTCCAGGCCGAGTACGACCGGGTCAAGGGCCTGATCGGACCGACCGACACGCAGGGCACCTCGAACCTGCTGGCCCTGCTGGAGCAGATGCGCCCGGCGGACATGGCGAACGCGCTGCAGGACCTGCCCGACGCCCGCCGCAACGAGGTGGCCGCGGCGCTCAGCGACCGCAGGCTGGCTGACGTGCTCGAGGAACTGCCCGAGCACGATCAGGTGGAGATCCTGGTCGCGCTTGACCGGGAGCGCGCCGCCGACGTGCTCGAGCGGATGGACCCGGACGACGCCGCCGACCTACTCGCCGAGCTGCCCGAGACCGAGCAGACCGTCCTGCTCGACCTCATGGAGCCCGACGAGGCCGCCCCGGTCCGGCAGCTGATGGACTACCGGCCGGGCACCGCGGGCAGCGTGATGACCTCGGAACCGGTCATCCTCACGCCCGACACCACCGTGGCCGAGGCCCTGGCCCGCATCCGCGAGCCCGACCTCTCCCCGGTCGTGGCAGCTCAGGTCTTCGTGGCGCGCGCGCCGGCCGCGACGCCCACGGGGAAGTATCTGGGCATGGTGCACTTCCAGCGGTTGCTGCGGGAGCCGCCGGCCTCCATCCTCGGCGGCGTCGTCGACAACGACCTGGAGCCGCTGCGGCCGGAGACGCCGCTCGCCGAGATACTCAAGCGGATGGCGACGTACGACCTCGTCGCGATGCCGGTGGTCGACCAGGCGCGCCGGCTGGTCGGCGCCGTCACCGTCGACGACGTGCTGGACCACTCGCTGCCGCGGGACTGGCGTGACCGTGACGTACGGGAGCCCGAAGCGCAGGTCGACCTATGACCGAGTCCCGCCGCGACCGCCTGGACCAGCCCGTCGAGCCGGGACGGGTCCGGTTACCGCGCCTCAACCCGGAGGCGTTCGGGCAGTGGTCGGAGAACATCGCCCGGTACATGGGCACCGCCCAGTTCATCGTCTGGATGACGTTGGTGATCGGCGCCTGGTTCGCGTGGAACACGCTCGCGCCCGCCGACCTGCGCTTCGACCCGTACACCTTCACGTTCTTGACTTTGGTCTTGTCGTTGCAGGCTTCCTATGCCGCGCCGCTGATCCTGCTCGCGCAGAACAGGCAGGCGGACCGCGACCGCCTGACGATGGAGGAGGACCGCAGGCGGGCCGCGATGCAGAAGGCCGACACCGAGTTCCTGGCGCGGGAGATCGCCAGCCTGCGCATCGCCCTGGGCGAGGTGGCGACGCGCGACTTCCTGCGCTCCGAGCTGGCCCGGCTGGCCGATGAGCTCGACGAGGCCGCGCACCGGCGGGAGAAGCGGGCCCGGTCGGAGTGGGAGGGGGATCGCAAGGACTGGGGGGCGGACCGCCCGTGACCGGCAAGTAAAGTCGACCGCATGGCTGCGCCCGTTCAACCCCACGCCACCGTCGAGGATGCGATCCAGGCTGCTCTCGCGACCGTCGACGACCCCGAGATCCGCCGCCCGATCACCGATCTCGGCATGGTCAAGGGCTTCACGGTCGCCGATCACCGGGTCACCGTCGAGCTGCTGCTCACCGTCGCCGGCTGCCCGCTGCGCGACAAGCTGAACAACGACATCACCGCGGCGCTCACCAGCATCCCCGGCATCGACGAGGTTCGGGTCGACTTCGGCGTGATGAGCGAGGAGCAGCGCAAGGCGCTGCAGACCAGCCTGCGAGGTGGTTCCGCGGCCGCGGAACCGGTCATTCCGTTCGCCCAGCCGGGCTCCCGGACGAGGGTGTACGCGGTGGCCAGCGGCAAGGGCGGCGTCGGCAAGTCCAGCGTGACCGTCAACCTTGCCGCGGCGCTGGCCAAGCGGGGCCTGTCGGTCGGCGTGGTCGACGCGGACATCTACGGCCACTCGGTGCCGCGGATGCTCGGCGTCGAGGGCCGGCCCACCCGGGTCGAAGACATGATCATGCCGCCGCAGTCGCACGGCGTGAAGGTGATCTCGATCGGCATGTTCACCTCGGGCAACGCCGCCGTCGTGTGGCGCGGCCCGATGCTGCACCGCGCGCTGCAGCAGTTCCTCGCCGACGTCTACTGGGGCGACCTCGACGTGCTGCTGCTCGACCTGCCCCCGGGCACCGGCGACGTGGCGATCTCCCTGGCCCAGCTCCTGCCGAACGCGGAGATCCTGGTCGTCACCACCCCGCAGACGGCCGCCGCCGAGGTGGCCGAGCGGGCCGGCGCGATCGCGCTGCAGACCCACCAGCGCCTGGTCGGCGTCGTGGAGAACATGTCCTGGCTCGAGCTGCCGGACGGCTCCCGCATGGAGGTCTTCGGCGCCGGCGGCGGCCAGACGGTCGCCGACTCGCTGACCAAGACGATCGGCGCCTCGGTGCCGCTGCTGGGGCAGATCCCGATGGACACCCGGGTCCGTGAGTCCGGCGACGCCGGCACCCCGATCGTGCTGACCGACCCGGAGTCGCCGGCGGCCGCGGCGCTCAACGCGGTGGCGGACAAGCTGGCCCTCCGGCGGGAGTCGCTGGTCGGCAAGCCACTAGGCCTGATGGTCAACGCCCGGCGCTGACGCCCGCCACCGGAGCCCGCCCGCGGGCCGCGGGCGGGGCCGGCTAGGTCGCGTCGAGATCGAAGCGCTGCGCCGGCGGCCGGGCGGAATCGGCCGGCTGCACCGCCGGGACGCCGTCGTGCCGCGTCTTGATGTCGGCGGCCGAGGCGACCTCGGACAGGTCCGAACGCACGCTGTTGAGATCCTGCTTCACGTCGTCGAGAAGGCTTTGCAACGGCTTGCGGATAGCCGCCTCGTCCTCCTCGCTGAGCAGGTGCTTGCGGATGAACGCCTTCGGGTGGAGGTCTTCCAGCTGGATGTCGGTGCCCAGCTCGCGGCTCAGGTCGGAGGTCGCGTTCTGCGCCATCGCCCGCAACCCGCGCAGCATCCTGAGGCCGTCCCCGATCACCTTGGGGAGCCGTTCACCGAAGATCAGCAGCGCGAGCAGCAGCAGCGCGCCGATCTCCCACCAGTTCAGGTTGTCGAGCATGAGCCGGCCTCCCTTGCGTCTCCGGCGACTAGCGTACGCACGGAATCTGAGCGGCGGGAGAGCGCGCGCTAGTTGGAGTCGGCGACCAGCGTCACGGACGCGGTCTTGGTCTGGCTGCCGCGCAGGTACACGACGGCGACGACCGAACCCGGCGCGTACTTACGGACCAGGGCGATCAGGTCGGTGCCGTCCTCCAGGACGTGGCCGTCGAGCCTGGTGATCACGTCGCCGGCCTTGAGACCGGCGGCCGCGGCCGGTCCGGACGGCTCGACCGTACGCAGCCGGGCGCCGCCGGTGCTGGCGCCCGTGGCGCTGGTGGCTACGTCGGCGCCGATCACGGTCCGCCGAGCTTTGCCGTGGTCGATGATGTCGGTCGCCACCCGCCGGGCCTGGTTGATCGGAATGGCGAAGGCGAGACCGATGTTGCCGGCCTCGGTCTGGGTGCCGCCGACCGAGCGGATCACCGAGTTGACCCCGATCACTTCGCCCGCGGCGTCGACCAGCGGACCGCCGGAGTTGCCCTGGTTGACCGCGGCGTCGGTCTGGATCGCCGCGTAGTAGCGGGTCGTGCCGCCCGGGTCGCCGGCCTCTATGGTGCGGTCCAGGGCGCTGATGATGCCGGCGGTGACGGTGTTGGCGAGCGCGAGCGGCGAGCCGAAAGCGAGCACCGGGTCACCGACCGCGATCGAGTCGGAGTTGCCGATGGCCACCGGCGTCAGCCCGGTCTTTGCGACCTTGATCACGGCGATGTCCGACTCGGGATCACGCCCGACGACGCTGGCGCCGGCCGTGGAGCCGTCGCTGAAGGACACCGACATCGTGCTGTCCGCGCCCTCCACGACGTGATCGTTGGTGATCACGTAACCGTCCGCGGAGACCACGAAGCCCGAGCCGATAGCCCCGGTGACGTGCACCGTGACCACACTGGGCAGAACCTTTTTGGCGACGCCGGCGAGCGAGTCGGGCGCCCGGTTGGCGGCCGCCGGCGCCTGTTCGGGGGCCGCGCCGAGCTGGGCGCCGCCACCGGTGGCGACCCCGCCGCGGACCGCGAAGACATAGCCGAGCGTGCCGCCCAGACCGCCCGCGAGCAGGGCGGTCACGAGGCAGATGAGCACCACCGGGGCGAGTGACCGGCGAGGCGCGTCGGGGTCGGCGACGCTCTCCGGTGGCGGGCCGCTGCTGACCGCGGCGGTCGGCACCACGACCGCCGCCGGAGCGTAGGGATCGCGCCACGGGTCGGCCAACGCGTCCGACCACCAGGGCGACGCGGGTTGACCGGCACGGGGCGGGGGCGAAGCAGGACGCGCGTCCCAGCCGTCGGTCACGTCGTAGCCTCCAGTCGCGCGGTCCAGCGGAGCACGGCTCCCCCTCCAGAATGACACGGATCCCCGGCGGCGCCCGTCCCCGGCCCGTTTATCCATCGACGGCCCGATGCGCGACGCGAGAGCATCGCTCTACTCTCATATCCGATGTGCGCCGGTTCTCCCACAGGCTCCTCGCGCATCCTCGCCGCCCGGAGGTCGTCATCGTCCCGTCAGCCCGCCCGCTCGGCCCGCCGACGGCCCCGTCGTTGCAGTTCGCCGAGGCGTACGCGGCCGAGGACGCCGTCCTGGAGACCGCCCGAGGCCTGGCGCACGAGCTCGGTCTCGCCTGTGTCAGCCCGGCCGCGGGGTCCGTGCTGCGCCTGCTGGCTGCCGCGGGGAGCGCCAAGGCGATGGTCGAGATCGGCACGGGTACGGGGGTGAGCGGCGTCTGGCTGCTGCGCGGCATGCGGGCCGACGGCGTCCTGACCACCATCGACGTGGAGCACGAGCACCAGCGGATCGCGCGCCGGATCTTCGCGGAGGCCGGTTTCGCCCCGTCCCGCACGCGGATCATCACCGGGCGCGCGCTGGACGTCCTGCCACGGCTCGCCGACGGCGTCTACGACCTGGTCTTCGTCGACGCGGACGCGACCGAGTGCGGCGCCTGCGCCGAGGCGGCCCTGCGCCTGCTGCGGCCCGGCGGCGTCCTGCTCGTCAACGGCGCGATGGCCGGCGGCCGGATCAGCGACCCCGCCGCCCGCGACGTCGACACGCTGACCGTCCGCGAGATGATCCGCGACGTGCGCGACTCCGAGCAGTGGATCCCCTCGGTGATCCCCTCGGGCGCCGGCCTGCTGGCCGCCGTCAAACGCTGACGGGACATCGCCGCGCCGGCCGGAACACGAGAGCGTGACCTTTCTTCCAGACGTGGCGAGCCCGCCGGTACGGGCGGTACCGTACCGGCGGGCTCGCGTGAAACGTCAGCCGGCGATCGCCTTCAACGCGTCACCCAGCGCGTTGGCCTCGTCCGGAGTCATCTCAACGACGAGACGGCCACCACCTTCCAGCGGGACGCGCATGACGATGCCACGACCCTCCTTGGTGACCTCCAGCGGACCATCGCCCGTCCGCGGCTTCATCGCCGCCATCTTGTCTCCCCTCAGACCCACATCAGGGTGTCGGTGGGTTGCCCCACAGCCACTTGTCAACGTCACGCGCTCAGCCCCACGTGACGTGGTACCTCGTATCCGACCGGCGGCCGATGGCCCATCGCGCGTGCTGACGCGACCCGGCCCACCGTGCCGATCAAACATTTTCCCTGATGAACACCGGCGAACCCAAACCCAGCCTGGGCGGATGTGACAGCATCTAGCATATCGCCTTTTGGGCTGTCACAATGTGCGCTCATGCAGGCGCGGTCGGCGCTCTTCGACCTGTACGGGGACTACCTGCGCCCGCGAGGGGGCCGGGCACCGGTCGCCGCCCTGGTCAAGCTGCTCGGACCGCTCGGCATCGCGCCCCCGGCGGTCCGCACCGCGGTGTCCCGGATGGTGCGTCAAGGCTGGCTGCACCCCTTGCGACTGGCATCTGGACCGGGCTATCTGCTCACCCCGAAAGCCGCCCGGCGTCTCGACGAGGCGGCGACCAGGATTTACCGCACGACTCGGATCGGGTGGGACGGTCGCTTCGATCTTATTGTGCTGCACGCGCCGCTCCCCCGGCGGGACGCGGGACGGCTGGCGTTTCTCGGGTACGGCTCGCTCGGCGAACAGGCCTGGGTCGCGCCCCGGCCGGCCGAGGAGGTCGACGCGGTGCTGATCGAGGCCGGCGTGGTGTACGAACGGTTCAGCGCCGGCCCCGCGGCCGGATCGCCGGGCGCCACGGAGGTCGTCGGGCGCGCCTGGGACCTGGGCCGGCTCGGCCAGGCGTACGAGCAGTTCGTGACCGACCTGCGCCCGGTGGTCGCCGCGGTCAACGGTCGCAGCAGCGACGAGGAGGCGTACGCGGCCCGGTTCCAGCTCGTGCACGCCTGGCGCTCGTTCCTGTTCCGCGACCCGCAGCTGCCCGCCTCGCTGCTGCCGGCCCGCTGGCCGGGGGTCAGCGCGGCCGGCTTCTTCGACAAGCACGCGGCTCGGCTGCGCCCACCGGCCGACCGTTTCGTCGAGCGTTGCCTGCAATCGGCCGGCCGGGGCGGCCGTATGGGATTCTCAGATCCATGACCGCCCTCCCACCGCCCCACCCACCGGCCACGACCGCCCTGAAGACAGCTTCGCTGGTAGTCGACCGTACCGATGCCGTCGTCACGCTCACGCTCAACCGGCCCGACGCGATGAACGCCCTCGACGTCGAGCTCAAGGAGGCGCTGCGGGACACGCTCACCTCGCTGGAGACCGACCGATCCTGCCGGGCGATCGTGCTGGCCGGGGCCGGCGGCGCCTTCTGCGTCGGGCAGGACCTGCGCGAGCACGCCGCGATGCTCGAGTCGGGCCGCACCGACCTGAACACCGTGCAGGTCCACTACAACCCGATCGCACAGCGGCTGGCCGGCATGCCCAAGCCGGTGGTCGCCGCGGTGCGCGGCATGGCGGCCGGGGCGGGCGCGTCGTTCGCGTTGCTCGCCGACTTCCGGGTCGGCGGTCCCAAGACCCGCTTCCTGATGGCCTTCGCGAACGTCGGCCTGGCCGGGGACAGCGGCGTCTCGTGGTCGCTGCCACGGATCGTGGGGCACGCCCGGGCACTGGAGTTGCTCCTGCTCGCCGAGCCGGTCAAGGCGCAGGCCGCGTACGAGATGGGCATGCTCTCGCGGCTCGTCGACGACGACGAGCAGGTGCTGCCGGCCGCGCAGGAGCTGGCGGCCCGGCTGGCGGCAGGGCCGACCGTGGCGTACGGGGCGATCAAGCGCGAGCTGTCGGTGGGCGACGCCGGGACGCTCTCGGACGCTCTGGCGGCCGAGGCACAGGCCCAGGCGATCTGCGGTGCGACCAGCGACCACCGGTCGGCCGTCAACGCGTTCGTGGCCAAGCAGAAACCGGTCTTCGAGGGCAGGTAGACGGCTTCGGCCCCGTCGCCCGCCGCGGCGGCGGGAGCGCTGTGTCAGTCGTCGTCTTCCTCGGGGTCCTGGTTGGCCTCCTCGCCCAGCACGAACGCCTGCATAGCCAACTCGTCGCCCGACGGCCACACGTAGGCGGGCAGCTCCGCCGGCCCGAGCTCGAGCACGTACGACCAGAACTGCCGCACCGCCTCGGCCGGCGACGCCGCCTCGATCGGCAGCGCGACGCTGACCAGCCAGCTCCGCCGGGCCCGGCGGTCGTCGCCGAGCGCCGCGGCCAGCCGCCGGAACGTCCGCGGCTCGACCGGCGCCACCGCGCCCTCCAGCGTCAGGCCCGCGGCCGGCACCGGCTCGTCGAAAGCGCGCCGCAGGTAGGTGAGCGCCAGGTCGTCACCGTCCGCCTTGGCGGCTCGGGCCACGGCGACCACGGCGCCGTCGACCACCAGCAAGACCTCGTCGTCGACCGCCACCGGCCCCACGCCGCCCGCAACCGTCAGCGTGTCGTGCCGGAACAGCCGCTCGGTCGCCCACAGCTCCGCCGGAATGATCACCGCCCACTGCGCCATGTGCTCCATCCCATCACGCCGCGCCCGGGACCCCGCCCGGCGGGACCCAGCACCCGGCCAGGTGGTCGTCGACCATGCCGGTCGCCTGCATCAACGCATAGGCCGTGGTGGGGCCGACGAACTTGAACCCGCGCTTCTTCAGGTCTTTGGCCATCACCCGGGACTCGGGCGTGGTCGCCGGGACCTCGGCCCGGGCGCGCGGCCGGGGCGCCCGGGGCTCGGGCGCATAGGCCCAGAGCAAGGTGGACAGCCCGTCGGGGAGGTCGGCGGCGACCCGGGCGTTGTGCAGGGCAGCCTCGATCTTCATCCGGTTGCGCACGATGCCGGCGTCGGCCATCAGCCGGGCCGCGTCGGCGTCGGAATAGGCCGCGACCTTGTCGATCGCGAAGCCGTCGAACGCGGCCCGGAACGACTCGCGCTTGCGCAGGATCGTGATCCAGGCCAGGCCGGACTGGAAGGCCTCCAGGCACATCCGCTCGAACAGCGCGTCGTCGCCGTGCACCGGCCGGCCCCACTCGCCGTCGTGATAAGCCACGTAGTCGGGCGTGCTGCCGCCCCAGAAGCACCGGGCCCTGCCGTCGGCGCCGACCACCAAGCCGGCGTCGAGCGGCTCGGCCGACGCGGCCCTCGGCTCGGGAACGCCGAGCGGCGATGTATCTGTCATGGCGACCACGGTAGGGCCACCCCCTGACAAAACAGGGGCGGGTTACGGCAGCCGGCCCTGCTCGACCAGGCGGCCGAACTTCTTCAGGACGCCGGTGAAGCCCAGTTTCGAGCCCGGCCACAGGACCGGCCAGGCGACCCTGCCGACCGGGCCCGCAGGCAGGTGGAACCACTCGTGCAGGACGACCTGCGTCCGGTCGCCGGACATCGCCGTACACCTCATCGAGCCCGGGCCACGCAGCATCTTGCCGCAATGCACCACCCGGACCTCGAACGGCGGGTTGACCTTGACCACCCGCAACTCGTCGCGGATCGCGGCCGGGCCGATCGCGGTGATCGCCTCGACCAGGCTGCCCTCGCCGCCGTCCCCCTCCACCACGCGAACCTTGGTGAACGGGATCCACTGGGACTGCTTCTCCCAGCTCAGGAACGCGGCGAAGACACGTGGGGCGGAGGCGTTGACGATCACGGTCGCGGTCACCTCGCCGGCGCCGGGCTGGGCGGCGTCGCCGAGGCCGTCGACCGGCTCGGCGCCGCTCACCGACGCTCCACCGCTTCCGACTCCTCGACCTCGTCGTCGGGCACCGCATCGAGGAGGGGAAGCTCGGGCGTCACCGCGCCGACATCGATCTTCGCGTCGTCGTCAACGGCCTTCTCGGCCGCCGGCGCCGCGTCGGCCGGCGCGACCGCCGCCTCGCGGGCTCGACGCAGCACGTCGGCGTCGGCCGTCCGGCCCTCGCGCAGGGCGATGACCTCGGCCTCGAGCACGCCGATCAGCTCGCCCTTGTAACCGATGTCGTACGCCGCACGCTGCAGGGCCTGGTCGACCTGCGCCATCCGGTAGCCGCGCCAGGCGACGTCGAACTTGGTCTTGGAGATGTCGTCCTCGCCGAGCGGGCGGTCGCTCGGCAGGGGCACGGCGCGCCCATCGGCCTCGACGGGCGTCAATCCAGGATCGCCTCCGCCCAACATCACGGTCACGCCGAAGACGATCGCCGCCACCACAAGTGCCACGACGATGAAGAGGAGAAGCTGACCCATGCGCACGATGTTGACACGACCGCTTGCCTGTGGCGAGCCCGCCACCCCGTCCGGGACGGTCGCGACGGAAAGCGGCCGAGCTCAGGTCCAGGTCAGAATTTTCTTGCGCCAGGCATAGACGATGCCCAGAGCGAGCACGCCGATGAAAACACCCATCTCGGCCACCGTCGCCGCACCGAACCCGGGACGGTCGAAGACCACGGCCCAAGGAAAGAGAAAAACGGCCTCGACGGCGAAAAGCACATAGAGGTACGCGTACACGTAGTACCTGATCTTCGCCTGCGCCCAGTCGCCGCCGACCGGGTCGACCCCGCTCTCGTAGGGCATCCGCTTGCCCCACGGCTCCGCCGGATGGGCCGGCCGCAGCAGCCTGTTCGCCGCGAAGGCGCCCACGAAGACCAGCACACCGGCGCCGAACACCAGCCCGAGGGTGGCGTACGAACCGAGATAGCCGTCCATGGTCCGACAGCCTAGCCGAGAACGTGATTCTGCCGACCCGCCGGATCGTGGACACTGCTGGATCGGGCGAGCCCTGCCTGGCTACTGTGGTCAGCGGTCCGCGGCCGCCCGTAAGGAGCGGCGACGTAGGCTGGAAGTGACTACTGCGGGCCGGTAGTTCGAGGTGGCATCCCGCCGGCCGGCGCCTTTGGGAGGTTGGAAACGTGGCCGCTGGAGCAAAGCGGGTCGAGCAGCTGGACCGGGTGGTGATCCGGTTCGCGGGGGACTCAGGCGACGGCATGCAGCTCACCGGTGACCGGTTCACCTCTGAGACCGCTCAACTGGGCAACGACATCTCGACGTTGCCCAACTTCCCGGCCGAGATCCGCGCGCCTGCAGGGACCCTGCCGGGCGTGTCGAGCTTCCAGGTGCACTTCGCCGACTACGACATCCTCACGCCCGGCGACGCGCCGAACGTGCTGGTCGCGATGAACCCGGCGGCGCTGAAGGCAAACCTGTCCGACCTGCCGGCCGGCGCCGACATCATCGTCAACACCGACGAGTTCACCAAGCGCAACCTGGCCAAGGTCGGCTATGCGGTGAGCCCGATCGAGGACGGCTCCCTCGACGAGTTCGCGGTGCACCCGGTGGCCCTCACCTCGATGACCGTGGGCGCGCTCGCCGGCTCCGGCGTCGCGAAGAAGGACGCCGAGCGGGCCAAGAACATGTTTGCCCTCGGTCTGCTGAGCTGGATGTACTCGCGCCCGTTCGAGTCGACCCTCCGGTTCCTCGAGCGCAAGTTCGCCAAGCGGCCCGACCTCGTCGCGGCCAACAAGGCGGCGTTCGCGGCCGGGTGGAACTTCGGCGAGACGACCGAGGACTTCGCCGTACGGTACGAGGTGAAGCCCGCCCGGATGCTGCCCGGTACGTACCGGAACATCACCGGCAACCAGGCGCTCGCGCTCGGCCTGGTCGCGGCCAGCGTCCGGTCGAAGCTGCCGCTGTTCCTCGGCGCGTACCCGATCACCCCCGCCTCGGACATCCTGCACGAGCTGTCCAAGCACAAGAAGTTCGGCATCACGACGATGCAGGCCGAGGACGAGATCGCCGCGATCGGCGCGGCGCTCGGCGCGGCCTACGGTGGCGCGCTCGGCGTCACCACGACCTCCGGCCCGGGCGTGGCGCTCAAGGGCGAGACGATCTCGTTGGCGATCGCGCTGGAGCTGCCGCTGGTTATCGTCGACGTGCAGCGGGCCGGCCCGTCCACCGGCATGCCGACCAAGACCGAGCAGGCCGACCTCAACATGGCGCTGCACGGCCGGCACGGCGAGGCGCCGCTCGCGGTGATCGCGCCGAAATCGCCGTCCGACTGCTTTCACGCGGCGATCGAGGCGGCACGGATCGCGCTGACCTACCGCACGCCGGTCATCCTGCTCTCCGACAACTACGTGGCGAACGGCTCCGAGCCGTGGTTGCTGCCCGACGTCAGCGAGCTGCCGGATTTGACGGTCACGTTCGCCTCGGAGCCGAACGGCGAGGACGGCCGGTTCCTGCCGTACCTGCGGGACCCCGAGACGATGGCCCGGCCGTGGGCTGTCCCGGGCACGGCCGGGCTCGAGCACCGCATCGGCGGCCTGGAAAAGGCCGACAAGACCGGCGACATCTCGTACGACCCGGCCAACCACGAGTTCATGGTCCGCACCCGTGCGGCCCGCATCGAGGCCATCGGAGTCCCCGACGTCGAGGTCGAGGACCCCGACGCGGAGAACGGCGACCGGCAGGGCGCGCAGGTTCTGGTGCTCGGCTGGGGCTCGACCTACGGACCGATCGGCGCGGCCTGCCGGGCGTTGCGGCAGCGCGGACTGCCGATCGCACAGGCGCACCTGCGGCACCTCTCGCCGCTGCCGGCCAACCTCGGCGAGGTGCTCAAGGCGTACGACAAGGTGGTCGTGCCCGAGATGAACCTGGGGCAGCTGGCCCAGGTGATCCGCGGAAAGTACCTGGTCGACGCCGTTCCCTTCAACCAGATCAGCGGCCTGCCGTTCACCGCCGCGACGCTGGAGAACATGCTTGAGGACGTGGTCAAGAATGGCTAGCCCGACACTGAGTTCCGGCAACCTGGCGATCACCCCCGTCAAGCTGACCGCCAAGGACTTCAAGTCCGACCAGGAGGTCCGCTGGTGCCCCGGCTGCGGTGACTACGCCATCCTCGCCGCGGTCCAGGGCTTCATGCCCGAGTTGAGCATCCCGCGGGAGAACATCGTCTTCATCTCCGGCATCGGGTGCTCCTCACGGTTCCCGTACTACATGAACACGTACGGGATGCACTCGATCCACGGCCGTGCGCCGGCGATCGCGACCGGCCTGTCGGCATCTCGTCCGGACCTGTCCGTCTGGGTGGTCACGGGCGACGGCGACGCGCTGTCGATCGGCGGCAACCACCTGATCCACGCACTGCGCCGCAACGTGAACCTGAAGATCCTGCTCTTCAACAACCGGATCTACGGCCTCACCAAGGGCCAGTACTCGCCGACCTCCGAGCTCGGCAAGATCACAAAATCGACGCCGGCCGGCTCCGCCGACTCGCCGTTCAACCCCTTGTCGCTAGCGCTGGGCGCGGAGGCCACCTTCGTCGCCCGCACGATCGATTCGGACCGCAAGCACCTGCAGTCGGTGCTTCGCGCGGCCGCCGAGCACCAGGGATCCGCCTTCGTCGAGATCTACCAGAACTGCAACATCTTCAACGACGGCGCCTTCGAGCTGATCAAGGACGCGTCCACCCGTGACGACCATCTGATCCGCCTCGAGCAGGGCCGGCCGATCACCTTCGGCTCGCAGGACCAGTTCTCGGTCGTCCACCCGGCGGGCGGCTTCGGCCTGTCGGTACGTGACTCGGCCGATTTGGGCGGCGAGACCCCGGTCGTGCACGACGCGACGGTCAGCGAACCGGCGTACGCCTTCGCCCTGAGCCGCCTTTCCGGCTCGGACCTGGGCACCACGCCGATCGGCGTCTTCCGGGACGTGCGACGCCCGTCCTACGACGAACTCGTGCAAAAACAACTGCTCGACGCCAAGGTCCAGGCCACCGGCACCCCCGACGAAATGCTCGGCGCCCTCCTGAACGCCGCCGACACCTGGACCATCCTCTGATCGACGCACGACCAGGCGGGCACTGCCGGCCTCTCCGCCGCTGACCAGGCGAAGAGGCCAAGACGATCGCTGCGGGCGAACACCGCAGCAATGGAGCTCGGTGCGGATGTATGGGCCGGTGCATACGACGCCGAGCCATGCCGCGAAGCGCCCCCTGACTCGGTCGCCTACCGCCACTTCTCAGGGCGTCGCAGCGTACGCCCGGTCGCCGAGTCCTGAACGATGCCTGGCAACTGAGCGTGGCGCAGCACGGACTCGCGGATGAAAAAGTGGCCGAGACTGCCAACAGCCAACAGATGTCGCGAGGGCGTCGTGTTTCCCGGCGGCATACCCAGATAGATCCGCTGCTCGGGCGCCACCATGCGGACCGCTTCCAAGGCTGGTTTGAGATCGGTATCCGCGCTGATCAGGAGCGTGGTGTCGGCCATAGCTCGGGCGGCATCCGCGACCATCATCGCACCAAGCGCGACATCGGTCTCCTTCTCCTCGTGACTACGAAACTCACGACCACAACCGCAGAGGTAGGGAAGCCCACAACGGCGGCAGTCCTGGATCGTGCGGTCCTTGAACCGGCCGAGCCGGACATCCAGGGCAGCGCCATTGACTGCGACCATGGCGGCGATGTAGTCGAGCTGGTTGTCCGCGGCGGACCGGTTGCCGCGGACAATTGCGGTAAAATAACGGACAAGTCCGACGTGGTCATGCGGTCGAAGCTTGCGGATCAACTCGACCGGATCAAGCCATTGATGGCGTCGACCATACCGACTCCTCATGCCGTAGTAGAGGTTGAAACCGTCGATATATGCCATAACCGTCGCCATCTTGCACCCCGTCCCTAGCTTCGTGTAAACTAGTCACGTTCGACGCCGAGAGATACGGCAGGATCGGCCCTCCGGGGCCGATTTTTTTGGGTGGCCCGGGCACTTTTCGGGTTGATCCGGGCACCCTCATCCACTCAATGGCGGAACGCTACTACGTCCATCTTACCGAAGAACTCAACGTAGGTACAGTTTGATGTTGATGTGCCCGGCCGTCATCGGCGGCCAGGCGGACGGGGTATGTCGACCCGCTCGACAGGAACCGCACCAAAGGGGAAGGCCCACCCTGCGGCCGCCGGAAGCACGGCCCTCCAGGACACCACATTAGGGATCGTTAAGGAATACCCGCCGGTAGCTTGTGCGCCGTGGGCTCAATCCCCATCGACATCGTTGTATGCGGATAGTGATCGATCGAACACTGCCGGTATGACCCGACGCATCGTCCTCGTTCTGGTCCTGACAATTGCCGCGCTCATCCCCGCCGGCGCCGCCTCGGCTGCCACCGCCGCCGACAAGCTGACCGTCCTGTCCAGCTGGACCCAGCCGACCGCCGCCAGCACCAACGCCTGGAATGCCGCCCGACTCAACCGGGGTCCGTGGGCCTCCTACAGCTTCGACTGGTCCACCGACTACTGCTCGTCCAGTCCCGACGAGCCGCTGGGCTTCGACTTCCGCCTGTCCTGCTGGCACCACGACTTCGGCTACCGCAACTACAAGGCCGTCGACCAGTTCCCGGCCAACAAGGACCGGCTCGACACCATGTTCTACGCCGACCTCAAGCGGCTCTGCTCGACCTACAACAGTCTGGTCCAGCCGGCCTGCTACAGCCTCGCGTGGACGTACTACGAGGCCGTACACATCTTCGGCTCGGTCGCCAAGGTCAGCCCGGCCGACATCGACCGAGCGGCCCGGATCAACGCCCAGGCATTCCGCTGATCCGGTTTCCGCCGGGCCCGCGCCACGCCGGCGCGGGCCCCGTCATCGCAGCCTCTGCGCAAAAAGCGGCGGCGCCGTCATTGCAGCCTCTGCGCAAAAGCGGCGGCGCCGTCATCGCAGCCCCTGCGCAAAAGCGGGCGCGCCGTCATTGCAGCGTCTGCGCGAAGCGGGCGGCGCCGTCCTCGAGGTCCGGGTGCTCGACGGCCAAGGCCATCGCGACGATGCGGTCGAAACCCAGATCGACCCCGTCCGCGTACGCGGCGTCGAACGCCGTATCCCCCATGGACGCGCGCAACGCCTGCTGCCGAGCCGACCAGAAGGTGCCGAACATCTCGGTCCGCCGGGCGCCCCGGGCGGCCTCCGCGCCACCGAACAGGACTGCGGCGGTCGCCGTGTCGCCGCCCATAGCGCACCGGACCGCGATCGCCGCCACCGCATCGGCCGCGGCCCCCCGGAACCCGTGCCGCAGGCGCGACCGCAGCGCCACCACGAGGTGGTCGTGCGCCGCGACCAGGTCGCCCCGGCGCAGCGCGACCATCCCGAGCAGCCAGTCGACCGTACGCCGTCCGCGGTCCTCCGGGCGCCCCGCCTCGAGCTGGCGCGCGCCGCCGAGCAGTTCGGCCGCCTCGCCCAGCGCGTCTCGCCGCCAGAGCAACTCGGCCAGCGCGACGAGCGCAGTAAGCCCCCGCTCGGGCGCGCCACACTGCTCGGCTCCGGCGATCACCTCGCGGCACAGCCGCTCGGCCTCGTCGTACTGCCGCGTTTCCAGAAGCGTGACCAGCTGTCCGGCCCGCGCCCGCAGCAGCAGCGCCGGGTCGTCGGTGGTCTGCTCGCAGCGCCGCAGGAAGCGGACCCGCTCGTCCCGGTCGTCGGCAAGTCCGGCGTGGACGAGATAGGCCCGCGCGAGTTCGACCGGCTCGACTTGCTGCCCCGCCAGCCGCCGGTAGAGCCGGAACAGCAGGTCACGGCCCTCGCGAGCGCCGGCGTGCTCGCGCCACCACGGGTCCAGCGCGGCCGCCAGGCGCAGGCCGGCGCGCACGCTGCCCCCGGTCGCGGCCCAGCGCAGCGCCGCCTGCCACTCGGCGACGTGCGGGGCTACGTAGGTCAGCGAGACCGTCCGCGGCTGCCCGTCGGTGTCCACGGCCACCCGGTCGAGCGCGTGCAGCGACCAGGCGACGTGCCGGTCGCGCGCCTCACGCTCGTCGCCGGCCACGGCGAGCCGGCGAGCCGCGTACGCCCGGACCTGCTCGGAGATCCGGTAGCGCGGGCCCGGCGCCACCTCGACCAGCGAGTTCTCGGCAAGTTCGGAGAGTGCGCCGAGAGCGTCCGTGCCGCACCACTCGATCGCGCCGAGGTCGACCGGCCCGGCGAAGACCGCGAGCCTTCGCAGCAGCCCGGCCGCGTGCCCGGTGAGCGTCCGGTAAGACCAGTTCAGGCTCGCTTCGAGGCTGTCGTGACGGTTCTCGCCGCCGTACTCGTCGAGGTCTGCCCTGCCCGGCGGGTCGAGGGCGGTCAGCGGGTCGCCCAGCCGGGTCGCGAGCTGGCCGGCCGAGAAGAGCCGCAGGCGCGCGGCGGCCAGTTCGATCGCGAGCGGGGATCCCTCCAGCCGGGCGGCCACCTTCGCCAGGTCGCCGCCGTCCTCGGCGGGTCCGGTCCGCTCGCCCCGTGCGGCCACGGTCCGCTCGCCGAGCAGGGCGAACGCGTCCGCCGGCGACATCGGCGGGATCCGCCAGACGACTTCACCGTGCACGCCCAGCGGCACCCGACCGGTGACCAGCACGCGCAGCCGCGGGCACGTCGCGAGCAGGCGCCGGACCAGCCCCGCGCACGCCGCCGGAGCGACCTCGCAGGTCTGCAGGATCACCACCATGTGCCGCCGCGAACACTGCTCGAGCAGCGTCTCCAGCACCGGACGGCCCGGCTCGGTCCGCAGCCCGAGCGCGGCGGCCATCGCGGGAGCCAGGCCGGTCGCCGCGCTCACGGCGTCGAGGGTCCAGACCCCGTCCGCGTACGCGGGGAGCAGCCGTTCCGCCGCCGCGAGCGAGAGTCGCGTCTTGCCCGAGCCGCCCGGCCCGGCGACCGTGACCAGGCGGTGCCGGCCGAGCAGGTCGGTGAGCTCGGCCAGCTCTGCGCGGCGGCCGACGAACGAGGTGAGCTCGGCCGGAAGATTGTGGACGGCCGCCCCGGGCGTGCGCGGCCGGGGAAAGTCCCGGTCGAGCCCGGGCGCCAGCACCTGGAAAAGCCGTTCGGCGTCGTCGAATCCGCGTAGCTGGTGCGGTCCGAGATCGAGCAGGTCGACGCTGGTGAGTACGCTCGCGGCCGTGGTCGACGGCGGCATGGCCTCACCGTCGGGGAAAGTCGCCATCGCGGTGGCCTCGGAGCAGAGAATCTGGCCGCCGTGCGCGGCCGCGGCGACTCGGGCAGCCCGATGGACCTCGGCGCTCGCATATTCGTCGCCGATCGGCCTGGCCCAACCGGTGTGCAATCCCATCCGGACCTTCGGCTGCGCGTCGGGCGCCGGCCAATGGTATGCGGACAGCCTGTGCTGTGCGGCCACACACGCCGCGAGTGCGGAACCGGCGTCGCGGAATGCGACGAAGAAGGAATCACCCTCCGTAAACAACTCGACACCATCGAAGTCACTCAGCGCAGCGCGCAACGCCATTCTGTGAGCACCGAGGACCGAACCGTACGAGTCGCCGAGCATCCGGGCCAACCGCGTCGAGCCCTCGATGTCGGTGAACATAAAGGTCACCAGCCCGCTCGGCAGCTCGGTCCGTCCCGACACGGTGAACCTCCGCCCCCTTTTGGGAAGTCGCGCCTCATGCTGCCGTAGAGCAGCGTTACCGCACATCGTAGAAACGGACAGTAACCATCCACCAGCCACGGCCGACCCTTACGAAGGACACTCCGTAGAAGTCATTGACGTTGTCGTACGGCACTACGCGTGACGTAACGAAATGGATGAAGCCGAGTTGCGCGGCGCTTGGTCAGTTCCGGCCGACCGTTCGGGGGTACCCACAAGAGTCACTTTGTGCGACGTCCCTCCACGTCGTCCAGTGCGCACCTGCGCACTTGTGAATCAACGCCGCATTATCTCGGCAATCGGGGCACTCCGTAGCGGCTCGACCACTGATCGCATCGCTACTGGAGGAAAGTTGTGGCCCTTTGTTGGGCGCCTGGTATTGGGCCGGACTTTTCTGTCTCGACGGCCGTTATTCAATCGACACTTCTGGTCGCCTCGCCGATCGTGCACGATAGCCGGCGGTCGTGCCCTGCTCGTCGACGGCCGCGAGCCGGCCTGCCGCGCCCAGGGGCGCGACGCCGCTCGGGCCGGATCACGGCCGTGGATCTCCGCGAGGGTCGAGCCCGCGGCGAAGGAGCCGATCAGCGGCTCCGGGTGTGGGTGGGACGTGGCCCGTCAGCAGCCGCAAGCGCCGCCGCAGCAGCCACCGCCACCACCCGCGGAGGGGGACGGGGCGGCCGTGCCGCCGCGGCCGGTCACGGCGACAGTGGACAACAGCTTCACGGTGTCGTCGTGGCCCTGCGGACAGGCGGCCGGCACGGCGGCCTCCCGCATCGGGCGGCTGACCTCGAACGTGTCGCCGCAGGCGCGACACCGGTACTCGTAACGCGGCATTGGCACAGCGTAGGACTTCGGTACGACAGAAATCAGCCGGGTGTTCGCGCCGGCTCGCAGGTTATCCACAGGCTTCGACGTCGCCGCTCACGGCGGGCTCCTGTTAGGTAGTGTCGACCGCGTGGCAGAGGGGCAGGCGAAACCAGCGGCACTACCCGAGCTGCGCCCCGCGGCGCCGCACCTGGTGGGCCCGCTCGGCAGCTCGGGCGCGGCTCCGGAGTCGCCGGCGACGGCGCCGAGCGCGAGCCCGGCCGCGGAGGCTCCGCCGGCCGGCCCGTCGCCCGACCCCACACCCGCAGAGACGACGGCGGCGGGCGCGGGCGACGCGGCGCAC
>Ga0307508_10001269_pt1 | contig 28711 bp, 32 predicted proteins | sample 9_EM_MG_FD_203089 | JGI IMG/M metagenome (GOLD analysis project Ga0307508, IMG submission 203089) | Populus trichocarpa ectomycorrhiza microbial communities from riparian zone in the Pacific Northwest, United States - 9_EM | ecosystem: Host-associated > Plants > Roots > Unclassified | place...
AAATAAAATTGTTGTCCCCCCCCCCCCCCCATTCCCCCTTTCGCAGGTCACTGAGTCATTTGTCGATCCGCTCCTCGACTTCGCGCAACACCACCGCGAGTCTCGTCATCTACACCTATCTCCGGAAGAATATTGCGCAGTGGGGGAGATCAACTCCCGCGAGAAAAAGGCGGCGGTGATCGCCCACGGGAAAGGCCCTGTTGGGATTGGGAGACGAGAAGGCGAAGCCCCTGGGTTTATCTTGTTGATAAAGACGGAGGGACATGTGATTGTGGAAACATACCTAGTGGGTGCGGATGCGGATAGGAATGTGAGGGCTGAAGAATGGGAATGCAGTGAGCACTGACTATCACAGTTCATAAGAGAGCGATCCGCGATGAGCATTATGACAGTTAATCGGGCATGCCTCTCCACGACACTCATGCCCTCCACTGGACAAAATGTACGCCGCCCTAGTCTAGATAGCTGCCAAGCTCGAGACTATTATGCCTGGGCGGAGGGCAAGGGGGAGCCGGGTTGCAACGTGCCGCCATCGCGCGGACAGCGGACGGGAAAAACGGACTAGATAGGCTGAATGCGAGTATGATTAAACCAAAAAAAAATCTCGAGAGCAATCTGAGCACCACACGCTATGATGATGATGATGATGATGATTCATTGATAAGAGAGCTAGCACCACACGCTATTTACCGACGAGTCTAGTGCCCGTACCGCGTTCACGAGCGAGAACCTGTGACGAAGACTGACCCTTCCGGGACCGGCGAGAAGTAACTAGTCCCACTGCTCACCAGCGGTCACGTGGGGATAGGCCTGGGCGGAGGGCAAAAGGGGAGCTTGCAACGAGCCGCCACCGCGCGGACAGCAGACGGGAAACCTTGGTAAGATGTACGCCGCCATAGTCTAGATAGGCTGCACGCGAGTATGAATAAACCAAAAAAAAAAACCAGCGGTCACGTGCGCTCACCGATAGTGAACCAGTCGCTCATGAGAAGTCACTCGACTTCAGGTTTTGTTCAGTCGCATTCTTGAGCCGTATTGCTCCAGGATCGGTCAACGCTGGGGTGGGGCTCAAAAACCCACATAGGTTTTGACCAGGAAGCCTACGACATTGAGTGGCCCGCACCCGCCAGAGCGTCGGAAACCGCCCCAAGGCGACAGAGGATCCCAGAGGGTCATGACCCCCAGCCGCCATCAAGCGCATGGCCTCAGTGGACAGTCGCACTCAGTCCCCTCCCAACCCCCCCTTCATAGCCTCGGCGGAAGAAAATCACGGAGCCAGAATATCTTTTATTCTTTCCATTGTCTTTCCTTTGTCGTTTCTTTTGCGCTGTATATTCTCGGGATAGGCCTTGGCAGATTTTTTTTTTGTTTAATCATTACTCGCATGCAACCTATCTAGATCATGGCGAGATTATGTACAGTCCGTTTCCTGTCCGCGGTCCGCGCGCGGCGGCTCTTACAGGCTCCCCTTTTGCCCTCCGCCCAGGCCTCTCCCGAGAAATAGTAGTTGCGCACCAAGGAAAATCGCGAAGGAAAGAACAAAGGAGAGAGCAAAAGAACAAAAGAGAAAAACATGACCCGCCCCCTTACTCCTCGTCTGCCTATGCCACGAAAGAGGGCGTGGGTAGGAACAGCGGTAGTCCCTCCCCCATCATCCAGCTCCTCCTTGGCACCGAGCCCCTCCGCTTCCGCCCCCCTCTCTGCCTCCCGCTCCCGGCGCTCCCGGAGCTCCTGTTCCGACACATCACTTCCTAAATCTTCCTCAGTCAGCACCAGCTACGTAATTCCGGCGGCCACGGCCACCGCACTCGAAGCTCCTTCGCAATTCTTGTACCACAACATAAAAAGCTTTTCGCTGCACTTCAAGCGATGGAGGGTTTGCTTGCATTGCATGGCGAGGGAAGCCAAATCCCGCATATGGGAACGCACACCACCTAAAAGCTCGCGCGTTGTGGGCGTTTACTCGGGCTCCGGCCAGTCGGACCTGTGGACTCAACCTCTCGAAGCACGCAGAGCCACGGTAGGAATTGCCCGACACCGGCGGGCCATGTTTGAACTGAAGGTCGGACGCCTTATTTGGTAGCCCTGGTCGACGATGTTCTTATAGGTCGGCGGTGGCCCCTCTATACTCTGGGAGGTTTCCTGAGCGGTGGCACTCGGTCTGCGCATGATGCCCCTAAAATATGGTGGTTAGTCAGGAGGTGGTGATTTTTGTGTTCTTTGGGTTGCTGTCTGTGCACGGAATACTATGATACTGGGGTTGGCGTTGAATGGCTAGCAAAATTGGGGAGGACGCAACTTTTAGTCTTGGTTTTTTTTAATATCATTGATTGCACAGATCTCTGAGGTCCAAGTCCGGTTTCTGTATTTCCCCTTTTCATTGGTAGTCGAGTGAGCATCTATGTTTTGCAGTGGTCAGATGAATAGCCTCCGCATGTCTTTCTGCCGCTATGGAATTGTGGGAAGTTTGCCATGGCCGCTCTTAGAGCTCGTCCTCTTGAACTCGGCTACTGCATCGCCACTGCTATAGAGCCTCCCAGATACACCGTCTCGCCGTGTAGCTCGAGCTCGACGGTGATGTGCCTTGTTGCGGTGTCAGTTTTAGCCGATCTCAGTAGCGAATTTGGTAGGCTATTGATCTACGTCGCGCCAGGGCGGGGGTAGAAGTAGATCTCTCGAATCACTGGTTTTCATCCCCCCATCCTGTCTGGAGGTTCTGCGGCCATAGGGGTCGGGATAGCACGACTGACACCCGAGGTGCTTTGCAAGGCGCTGTGGTAAAGCCGGAGGTCGGTGCATAACTGTCGAACTGCGATGGAGTCTCGACGGTGGCGGGGTCGGGAAGGGCCGGCTTATTTCTGATATCGTGGTCGACAGGATGACGCGAGGTAGAGATGTTTGTTAGGTGTAGCCGAATGCGATGTCGTCCGAGGTAGGCCTACATTTCGAGCGACAATGGTAGGGGCGAAGTTATCGTTTACTGTATCCTCGACCTATTCGACGGGAAATCAGCGAGATTCTGTAATTCTCGGGTAAACAAAGCGTGTCGGTGTTCGTGCTCTGGGCCCTGGCAGAGAGAAATGAATTTTGAAGGGATCGACTGTTAGCAGATATCAGAGAAGATGGCTCGAGCGGTGCCATTGTTTCCTCTGTGTCCATCGGATCTGAGCAGATCATGACTGGATTCGACATTATTGCTGGATGAGCTCGCCGTCCGCTTTTTTTTTATTCGTTGCTCGCATGCGACCTAGATAGATCATGGCGAAGCACACAAAGTCAGTTTCCCGTCTGCTGCATGCTCCTTTGCCTCCACCCAGGCCTGTCCCAAGAAGATATGGCGCACCAAAGAAATCACGAAGGAATTTAAAGACGAAGAGCAAAGGAAACCGTGATCCGCCCCCTATGGGCCTACTCCTCCTCTGCGGACGCCATAAGGGGGCCAAGGGGAGAAACAGAGGTTGCTCCTCACCCCAGCGCCCAGTTCCTCGGCCTCCACCCTCCGCTCCCGGAATTCCCACTGCTTCGCCGTCCGAGGGTTGATGACCGTGCTGATAATTTAGTTAGCACGTGGCTAACACATGGCTATCACGTTGTTATCACGTTGCTATCACGTTGCTATCACGTTGCTATCACGTAACTAGATATCACGTGCAGTTTCGGGTTGCTTCAATTGCGTAGCTCGGGTTACACAAAAAAGCTTACACCAACGTCAACGTATTCGAAACACCAAGTAAGCTGACAATGGTATCCATATATTCGAACGACTCTTGAAGCTCGAAGAGTTGCATACCCTTGTGCAATAACTCCTTGGGAAATTGTGGAATGATGCCCGACCACACGATTCTGTTCAACGATTCTCATCCATAGTTGTCATGATCAGAAGTATGATCTTTCCAGACAGTATGTACAATAACTACATCCTTCCTCAAAGCTTGTGAGACAGATCCTAATCCACTTCCCGCAAGCACGGGGATCGCGCAAGTGGGCGGTGGGTTCTGTGGCGGTGGTGGGCGGGAGTGCGGCGGCGGTAGTGTTGCCGTTCAACAAATCACATCTGGTAGGCGGTTTTACACAAATGCGGGTAGAGGCGACGTAGTATGCCTCGAAAAATTGGCGATGAGTATTTCTTGCTGAACACCCGTCGCGTACCGCTCATGTAGTATGTGCAAACCCTGGTGGCTCATGAACCTGACCAGCCTGACTCTTATTTCCCTCAGTGGTGACTTGGGAGCACCTGCCCCTTAATAGCTGAATAACTGTGGCGTTCCGAGGGCTTCAGCAATTCAGATAGCGGGATACACTGAACATCGGCGGGAGCATGATTCCGGCAACAGTCGTCAACGGCGATTCCGATGGGCCACCAATATTATGACAAGCGACTGCTGGTCATCTCGGAGTTATAAGGACTGCTCAGAGGGTTCGGGCAACACGAAGGACTGTGGCGAGTAATCGGGTGGCGCAGGCTCTTCGTAGAATCGGAAAGGGCCATTGCAGGATAGATGGTATCCGGGAGTGGAGGCACATATGGAAATTGGTGCCCAGATTGTAAAAAATGGTTTAGTGGAAACGGGCTCTCTGCACAACTGCTGTAGTAGACTGCATAACGGCGCGATCTGATATGTGTGCGAGTGCGAAAGATGTAAGCGTCAGATTTGGAGCTCAAGTTTTGTTTTTCTTCGTAGTATGACATACATACATGCGGAAAATGCAAGCCATTGGCCCGCCATCCACCGAGTTTCTCCTACTCGCGCGTTCCACCTTCGCACCTGCCAACAGCCTGTAGTCAACGAGCAATGGGTTTTATAAGGTGCTCTTTTCTGTCGGCGTATGCTCCTTTCCCGGGAACGTAGAGCCAATGCGATCCGTGGAGGGACTCCATCCTGAAGTGTCAGGAGAGCACGGATGTCTCCGAACACATTAACTCTGCTGCCTACCAACCATACCTGAACCGGTTGGTGGTTATCTGCGCTGCCCTCGGCCGACGTCCACCATTCGCTACCCCCAGATGCGGGAATGTCGTCCAATGGCTTCGAAACATCGAATGGGTTTTCGCAGGTCGGTTAGCTGCCCCAGGCGCGAGACAGTCCCGATGTAACTTGGCTCCCAGGAGGAGATCTCGCTGTAGCTGGTATTCTGGAGTTGAAGTGGCGTTCAGGTGGCGGTGAGGTCGATCACCTGAAAGCATGATTTTTGAATTAGATGAAGAAGTTTCAAGTTCCGAGGCGTCTTGTGTTCGCGGCTGGGGATGCAAAGCATAAGTGAGTGAGCGTCGTTGGTCGTGTGAAAGATTGTTCTGGTGGACCAACGATGTAGAGAGAATTATTGGAGGAGCTTGGCGGCACTCCCCCGCGTGGCACAGATCCTGCCGCTGCACCCCTGCCGCTCCTGACCTCCCCGAATACACCTCAGCAGTGCCATACTTAGCACCTCTTTTAACTATCCTTCCATTTCATCGAAGGGCTCGCACTGAGACTTCTTTCTATATATACTATCCAGCATGACCGAACAACACAATGGCGACAACATTCCGATATCCCCAGATATCGACTCCACTGAGACACCTTCTGCCGTTGTCATCGCCCGAGAGATCCCAATGATTGTAACGTTCGAACACGGGGCCCGGATGGGCCGCTCGTTGGTCCGCGGTCTCATAGTGAGGCAGGAATGGGTTGAGAGTCTACCGGTAAAGAAAGCCCCTTGACCTCGGTTTGCGATCACTACTAATGCGACTTTCGAGGCCATGGAGGACTTCGTTCGGTTCCACCGTACGCACCCCGTCGCCCCGTTTCTGCTGAACTGACACTTCCGTTCGCAGTTGCCGAGCACAACCCGATAGTCGAATCGAATGGTTTCGACGTCGTTCTCCGACAGTGCAGATATGTGGGCCACTACCTCGCCGATACCGGCCGTGAGAGGTACGCAAGTGACCTCATGCGAAGCGGCTGGATCCACGTCACCGCCTCCTGGTCCAAACGTCGGTTTTGGGTAGCTATGTGTGGTGCAAATGGCGAGTACCCAACTGGCGTCTCCCCAGGCCAGGAAGTCGAATGGCTTCATCTCAGGCCCGAGCTGCGGATGCGGCATCGCGTCCTCCCATCGAATGCACAACATGCGGACGAGGGTGGAGTAGGTGTGGATGCGGGTAACTCCACTGGTGGAAGTGCTCTGAATGATCCACCTAGCACCACACCGAGGGGGTATTTGACGGGTTGCGAGAATGGTACTGCAAGTGGAAGCGCCCGGAACGCATCACTCGACAATGCAAACGGAAATTGGGTGAATGGCGAGTCACATGGTGACGGTGAAAACGCTCCAAAATCCCGTCCCCAGTACGCAGGAGAAGATTGTGTGAATGGGATATCGCACGATGCAGGGGGACACCCTCTGCCAGCCCAACCCCAGAGTGCGGGGGAAAATTGGGCGGGTGGTATGGGACACGATGCAGGTGGATACCCTCTTAGTTCCCGACCGAGCATCCCGGACAGACACCCTCTCAGCTTCGGACTGGGGATCTCAGGCGGACACCCTCTCGGCTCCGGGTCGGGCGCCGCAGGCAGACACCCTCTCAGCTCTGGACCGAGCATCCCGGACAGACACCCTCTCAGCTTCGGACTGGGGATCTCAGGCAGACACCCTCTCGACTCCGGGTCGGGCGTCGCAGGCAGACACCCTCTTAGCTCTGGATCGAGCATCTCGGATAGACACCCTCTCAGCTTCGGACTGGGGATCTCAGGCGGACACCCTTTCAGCTCCGGGTCGGGCGTCGCGGGCAGACACCCTCTTAGCTCTGGATCGAGCATCCCGGACAGACACCCTCTCAGCTTCGGACTGGGGATCTCAGGCGGACATCCTTTCAGCTCCGGGTCGGGCGTCGCGGGCAGACACCCTCTCAGCTCTGGACCGAGCATCCCGGACAGACACCCTCTCAGCTTCGGACTGGGCATCTCGGGCGGACATCCTCTCAGCTCCGGGTCGGGCGTCGCGGGCAGACACCCTCTTAGCTCTGGATCGAGCATCCCGGACAGACACCCTCTCAGCTTCGGACTGGGCATCTCAGGCGGCCATCCACTCAGTTCCTGGCCGGGCATCACAAGTGGCCACCCACTCAGCTCCCAGCCGGTCATCGCGGGTGGACACCCACTCAGCTCTGAACCGGGCACATCAGGCGGACACCCACTCAACTCCGGGCCGGACAACCCGAGCGGACGCCCACTCGACTCCGGACTGCGCAACTCAGGCGGCCATCCACTCAGTTCCTGGCCGGGCATCACAAGCGGCCACCCACTCAGCTCCCGGCCGGTCATCGCGGGCGGACACCCACTCAGCTCTGAACCGGGCACATCAGGCGGACACCCTCTCAGCTCTTGGCCGGTCATCGCTGGCAGACGTCCTATCAACTCTGAGCCAGGAATTATAGACCAACGACCTCTCAGTTCCGGACTGGGCATAGCAGGTGGACACCCACTCAGCTATGAAACGGGCATTGTAGACGGAAACTGGGCGAATGGCGTGTTACCTCATGCTGGTGAGAGCACTCTGAATGCGCAGCGTGTCAGCGAAGGTGAAAAACTGGCAGATGGCGCAACGCACAATGCAGGTGGAGACGATCAGACAGCCCCCTCTATTGAACTTGTCGGAACCCAGGGGGATCTCGTGTCGTATTTTTGCTGGGAAGCAGCACTGGCAGCCGGAGCTGATATCGCTAGCGAAAATACGGCGAGTGACGCGTCACGTTGCGCAGGTGGAAACGATGAGCAGGTCGTGACTGACAACCCAGACGCACCCATTGAGAATGGGGAGTCACTCGATGCAGGCGGGAGCGCTCCGGAACCCGCAACCGACAACTGGGCCTCAGATTGGGCGCATCACTTGTTTCAAGATGAATGTGGAAACTTCCTGAACACCCAACCCCACAATGCAAGCGGAAGTTCCCCGGTTGGCGTTGCGTATGGAGCAGGCGGAGACATTTTCGAGGCTACGCCTGCCGATGCTGCTGAAAAGGGGGAAGATCGCGTGCTGGGAGAGGGCGGTGATATCGTTTGAAATACTTTACCCGCAACTCAGGCGGATGTTTCTCGGATCCCGGGTCGGATTATGGGAGGATTGGGGCGGGGGTTATAGGATCTTGCGTGAGTCGGCCGTTGCTTTATTATTGTAATTTGTGTGACTAGGGAAGTGATCACGATGGTAGTGCAGATGCACTGCGGATGGTGGAAGGGAGGTGCCGAGGGGTGAAGGTGTTTGTATGTTCATCATTTTATTTGGTTGGCTTCTGGATAGGCCGGGAATGGTTGCTACAAGTGGTATCATCGAATGGACTGCTTTTTGCCAGATCTACGCATTTTCTTTCGTGTTCTGACGTCTCTTGTCTCGTAAACAGTGTGTGAACCGGCGGTTTGGATCCCACAGGAACACTCCCACTGTGGCTGTCGTTCGCCAGGGCCGAGTCTTGCGGCCGTCAGCGTAACGGTAGCTAGCGCGGCCATCCTGGACTTGGCTCGCGTGGAGTAAATCAGACGATACGGCCGAGGGGGAATTCTTGTGGTTCGCTCGCTGATTCGCTCAGCGCACTCGCATGGTCCATGTTGGAAATACTTCTCGCGCGTCGTTTAGATTTGGCACTTGAGCCTTAGAGTTTGTTGAGGACACGATTGCGTAAGGCGCAAGCGCAGAAGTGTCAGCGGAGGATATTTGTTCTGCGGGTTCTTTCTCTTCTCCTACTCTATACTTATCGAACGAAGTTGTGAACCACTCGAACTACAAAAATCGATACGCCTTGTGTTTCCTCATCTCATACAGCATTAAGACTGATCGAACTCCTATCATTCATTTCTATCCTCATCGCTAATCGGTATTCTTTCAACAGTCTAAGATTGAAGAGGCAAGCTTGAAGCAGCAAATCGCCCTCCCAAAGCCGACGAGCAAGCAGCAGCCTAGAACGTCGCCCCACCTGCCAGAATAGGTTGTATAAGATCACTGCCCCCGCCGATATCTGCACTTATACTGACGTGCAATGGAATCTACAGGGGACGAGTTGAGAGCACCGACTCCATAGCCCCGCAGACACGACGGCGCGAGTGCCGATAACGCAGCGGCTGCGAGGTCAAACCGTCAAAGTTCAACCTCCACTGCCGATCCACACGGCAGTTGCAATGGGGAACCAGGGGGATGTCTGGCGTTCGAACTGGGGCTCGGAGTGCGAAGTTATAGACGGAGATGTATACTAGCGCGAAGACGGTGAGCGCCAGCGCTCCGTGGACGCCGTGAGATTGGTCCCACCGGCACGCACGAATGCAGAGCTGGTAGCGAAACGGACATCTGAGGGGGAAGGGGGAGGGGGGGCAGTTGGCGGAGTGGCGCACGGGGCGGTCGCGTTTGAACGCATTTGCTATTGGCAAGGGTACGAGTGGGTGCAAAGGGTGAGCGTGAATGGATCTGTTGCACATCATTCGGCAAATAGTTACATTGTAGTCAAATAGCTAATCTCGGCGGGCACGCCACCATGAACTCAATGTACCTACTCCAGATGAAGGAGAAAGAATTGGTCCACCGGTCGACATGTCAACCTGACCCCCCATCGAAGGGCTAACCTAATGCCGGACTAATATCACCGTAATTCGTATTGGACAGGTTTCCACTCCTTCATCCTTCTCCGTGCCTTCCAATCCGTCGCCAAACCACGTCCGTCATCCTAACGTGTATGGCATATGCCAAGGTCGACGGACTGAAAAAAGCCATGACGCTCAGCCCCTGCCTTCCGTAAACCGTCCCTTCCTGTCAACAATTGCTGCGCAGGCAGATGTTTCATCTCTTCCTATCACTCCCACCCGTGGCTGCAGGCGATGCGACAATCCGAAGTATGTGCCGATCCGGTATAGCAGATAGTTATTGAACAGATGACCGCAGTTACTGCCTGACGCGAATAGGGTACTTGCTTGTGGAGACCAAAATCCGTGCTCTCGGGCGATGGCCGCACCGCGTATTCGGGAGTGATAGATCCCGCGACGAAAGAAGGAATCGGTTGGGCGGGGTAGAAGTCACTTCAGGCGGCTGGGTGTCGCAATCCGTCGCTGAAGCGTACGCAAAACCAGCGCACGGGAATATGAGGTTGCGAGCTTTCTCGTCGTGTCCTGGAGTGGTAAAATAATCTCCCGCAATGCAAGCGGAGGTAGAACCAACATCTGAAAATATCGGACGTATTGGGTAGTAGTTCCATTCTCCACACGGTTCAGCGGGCCACTTCAGGAATCAATACAACGAGGCAGAGCATACGACGCGGTGCCCGAACGGCCATCGCTCCAACGTGATGAGAATACGCGCTTCGCGTTCGGCGATAGAGAAATGACTGCGATGGCTTTTCTTCTTTGCAAAGCTGTTAGTAACTATACCTCAGTGCTGACCAAAGGCACCAGGGAAAGATACAGGTACGGATAGTAAGATGGACCGGGATCCAAGAATATGGGAGCTTCGCTGGCAGTTGTACACGCGGTATATCTGTTGTTAAAATGATACTCAGGTGCGATTAAGGTTGCTGCTTAGAAGGCTGCGGTCGCCTCGATCTTCTTGGAGGGTTTGCTGGTAACCACTCTTTGCGCTAGGTAGTAGGGAAACGGACTGGCGCGGCGCTTTGGAAGTCCGAGGTAATCGACGAGACTGAGAACCACGACATGGACGCAGATATCACCGGCGAGCCGGCGACAGTGATATCTTTGAACCTTCCACCGCTTCCTCCGTAGATGCCTATTGTACCAATTCCAGGAGTGTCTGTAAGCGCCCTTCCTTCTTCCCGTTGCCTCTACAAGAGGATACATTGTGATAGTCTCTCTCCCATAGTTACGTGGATATCCCCAGAATACCCGTTCAACGTGTGTATTCACTCTCACAGCCGACGGAACTACGATCAAACGGGTGAGCGGAGGAGGCCTGCCAGTGACTTTGCGGGCCGGGGACGACCGAAACGATAGGCTACCGGGAATACTGTCGAGCAATCAGTCCGATAGTCAAGGGTGAAGTGTGTCCGTATGCGGATGCCCCAATCAGTGGCTAAGTGGAACTGTGTTTCGTCCTCCTAGGCGAGCAGAAATGAGGGCTGCGGATCGTGGTGCGGTTACTCGGTATCACCGGCGTTGAAATGGCTTATCTGGCGTATTCGGTAGTAGGATGGTGAAGGCGAATCGGGGATCGGAGGGAAGTGCGCACTGCTGTCATCTCCCCAACAAACCGACCCTACATGCGGCGGCCGAGTGGTTATACCATGATATGGAATGGCCAGAACCCTTCAGTTTCGTCGGCAGCAAACAATCTGTCTCTCCTTAGTGCATGATATACTTATTGGGACAGGTCTGGGTGGAGGGCAAAGGGGAGCTGGCAACGTGCCGCCATCGAGCGGACAGCAGACGGGAGCCGGTCAAAATGCACACAAAATGTGCGTCGCGATAGTCTGGATAGGCTGAATGCGAGTATGATTAAACCAGAAAAAACAATCAGTCTCTTCCTGGGCTCGCATTTTCGAAATTGAAGTATCGATAAGCATTGAGCGCTCCCGTGCGATTGGTGGCACCGATGATCTTGCTCCCCACTTGCCCCGTCTTTGGTAACCCCGTACTATCGCAGCAGCGTTCTGTATCCATATGCTTTTCTCCGTTGTTGTGAGTGCCCTGCGCGGCGTAGTCCTGTAACGATTGTTTTCAAGAAACGCCACAGCCACAGCCCGAGGAGATTCGTGGCGTATCGGTTGAATATCCCGTCGCCTGGTGGCGATAGATGGTAGCAACGGTAGGATAGTGCTATCGCACAGTGGAGGAACCGATGGGCCGCGAGCGCGGTCAATTCAAGCCCGGAGGGGGGGCGAAGCTCACCAGTGCAATGGCTGTATTCGGCAAGCCCTCCGCCATTCGACTGTTCTGAATGTCAACGTTTCTCCTGACTTGCCGCTCAGCGGTCGGCGCCGAATACGCCGAGAGTGGCGATTGACGTGCTTTTAGAGAGTGAAAGGAGATTTTCCGTGTCTGCCGCCGCGCTGCTACTTGTCTACTGTAGCTCTTCGTTGTCTTGCGGTAGGTAGTGTGCCGTCGCGTTGTGCTCGGAGACGATTCTGGCCTGTACACCAGCAACTGCTGGGTGAGGATTTGGTCTGCTATCGATCGCAATGCCAGGCTTACTTCGGAGTTGTCTAGGAGTTAAGTGGATGGAAACGAGACGGGGGGAAGGAGCAGTACGAATCGTGGGGAGGAAATTGAAATTCACGAGAAAGTGTAGGTACGAGTATCGTTAGAGTATTGATCCAGAGTCGGCTACGTACTGGCAGAATGAGGAATGCACCTGCGCCCCAAGCGTAATAGTGACTGCTTCGGGGCTCCAGCTATGTAGTGTATCCGATGGGTCGATTAGGGATATGTGGCACCAGGGATGAGAGCGGCTTTGGCAACGAACAGTCGTATTACATCGCCAGAATGTAGTGATGTGGCCAACATTAACAATGAGCAATAGTTAATGCTAGGAAGCCATACAAAAAACGAAACGCCAACCCATGTCCTCCACCCTCCCTCCGACCCCAGATCCAACTCCTTGGTCTCCAAAAATAACCCGACCCCCACCCCCCCTCCCCCGCAAAATAAAAGTAAAAAAGCAAGGATGGTACACGATAGTTTCCTCCGCGTGCTGCGCGCATCAAAAGCGCATCCTGCAACAAAAGCGCATCAAAAGCGCATCAAGCATCTAAAGCGAAATCCCCGAACCCCCCTATATCTTATCATCCCCCGACCCCAGATCCAACTCCTCGGCCCCCGGTAAAACCGATCCTTTCCTGTCCCCCCCCCACCGAGGAAAAATAGATATGCGAGAATAAAAGGGGAAAACGGAAAAAACGAGAATACAAAAAGCAAAAACAATTTTTTTTTTCAGGATTTAAACGTGAATAATAAAAAAAAAGCCTCCTAACACAAGGGAGAAAGGGGAGGCGATACGAAACTAGATACAGAAGGAAGAAAGAAGTCCACATAGGAATCTATTAGCAAGTCATTGTGAGTCAAAGGGGGTTATGACATACCGGTAAAAATTGTAGGGTCATACCAGCCCTCCCTTTCGGGTGCTGTGTGCCCTGAGGCGTCTCATCCTCCGATCGTCACCTACAGTGGATGATCAAGTCAGTAGCCACTCGAGTATTGTAAGTGGAAGAAGAGGAGCACACCAGCTAAAGAGTGGGTACTCCCATAACCGGTGCACCCTTCCGGGTCTGGTGTGCCCTGAGGCAGCTCATCCTCCGCTGGTCGCCTGCGCTGGGTGACTAATTAATGTTCTGGAGGTTGAAAAGGAACGAGAGCGGGAAGGATAAACTTACCGGCAAAGGAGTGGATACTCCAGAAACTATGCTGCCTTCGGGCAGGGAGGCCGTCCGCATATCATACCTGTATGGATATATGTCAGCACACTCCTGGAGAGAACGCACGCCTACATCCCACTCAGTCCTCCAACCGCCACCACCGCACCCAGTTCCATCCTTCCCGCCCCTGCCGTCGCGGTGCCTTAGAAGCACATCGCGTAGTCGGCGTCGTCCCGCCATTTCAGCTCGAGCTGCTGGCGGGGTTCCAGCTCGTTGTCCTCTTCCAGCTGCGGCCGGACAAAGTCGAAGGAGGGACCATCGGAGTCCACTTCCTCTGGCAGCAGGCTGTAGCGGCTCCTGCTGGGCCCGGCCCTGAAGTCGAGGCGGTCGCGCTGTGGGGACCGAACACAAAGGCCAGCCCTCGGGAGAGGTCCGGAGCAGGCGGCGGGGGAGAAGATTGCTGCCGCGGGCACGCCCCTTGCCCAAACAAGCTCGACCATGGAGATCAGGATTTCCCTGGCATTCTCGAGGTAGCGGGCATCAGTCACACGGGTGACTTCGCCCTCGTCCTCCTCGTCCAGGATCGTCGCGCAAACCGATCCAAAGGGGGACTGGCGATCCAGCAACTCCTGGTCTGGGAAGGCCGAGCTTACGACCGATTCGGCGTCTTCTTCGCGGGCCTGAGGGTACATCTCAAACTCGCTGGAGACGACGCTCGAGACCGACTCGGCGTATTGGTAGGTGGCCTCAACAGGAGGCATCTGGTGGCCTTCCGTGATGGTCTCCTCCACGGGGCACATCTCCTCCAGGCCGTCGACCTTCTGCTTGAGGCTGTCGAGCCACTCGCAAAGGCCGTCCTCGCTGAGCTTTCCGCTCAGGTGGGCGTCAAGGAGCATGTTCAGCTCCTCGCCGACGGCGTCAAGGTCCTGCTCGAAGGCGCTCGGGCTGGCCGAGGGTTGGCAGGCGGGAATTTCCTTCCCCGCGGTGGCGGTGGAAGCCGCATCACTGGCGGCGGAGGCCTCGGGGGCCTTCTTGGCGGCTGTTAAGAGAATGTCAGAAGTTGTTCAAGGAGGGAGATGGCAGAGATAAGCAAGATGGCAGTTGAAAATGTTTACGAAGTGAGGGTAAGGAATGGACGGTAGACATGGGAGGATTTATAAGATGGTACAAATGTGGAGATAGGAATGCAATGAAATGCGGGAAGTTGGGGAAAGTATTGGATCTTCCGAAACGCAAGAAAGATGTTTCATGGTGAGAGCCGATGAGGAGGGAAGTGAAAGATGGAAGGAAGTGAAGGATGGAAGGAGGGTATGGGAGGGCACTTACGACTGGCAGCGGCCCGCCCCGGTGCGACTCTTCCCACGGCAATAGGAATGCGGCTCATCTTCCGCGAGGAAATGAGCAGCTGCTCGACGACAAGGCTGACCTTGGTCGAGGAAGAGGAGGTGCGGGAAGATACCGCCGAAGAGGTGCAGTCCGAGGCCGAAGAGGAGGCCAACGAGGTGGAGGAAGCCGACCGAGCACGGGTCGGGATCCTCGAAACGAAGCGGGTGACATCGGCCCGGGTGGCGCGGACGCGGGCAGGCGCGTGGATTGTCTTGCCCCGCTTAGCGATCCTCAGGAGGTTGTCGGAGGGGCGAGCGGGGAGAGGGATGCGCGAGGCAGCGCGGACAGAAGCGGCGGTGACATGAGCAGCCATTAGTACTTCGTCGAAAAGAGAGGGAGAAGAGGAAGGGGAGAAGGAGAAATTGGGGAGGAGGTGTTTGAGGGAGGCGCAAAGGAGGAGGAGAAGTAGAAGAGGAGAGGAGAGCCGAAGGAGAAGAGAAGATTGGTGTGCAAGCACAAGAGTCGATGAAGCTGGAGTTCAGGTTGGAAGGCGGAGAGAGAAGTGCGGAGTGAATGAAGAAGGAAGAGGAGAGGAAGGAAAGAGCGAGGGAGGAGAGGAGTACATTTATTCGCTCCCAATAGCGTGCCAAGCGGGAGCGGCCAAAATGTTTGCCCAGAAAATTTTCCCGATGGCTAGGGCAAAGGGGGTGCGCCCCTTCGAGCGCCCAGAGTGGCGGTGAGGGGGTGGAGCTCAGCGGGCAGTGGAAAGGCCGGAGCTTGGCCGGCGGCATCCGAATGGCAGGCCGTGGCTGGACGCCAACGGCGAAAACAGGTGGGGCTGGCCAGCGCCGTCCGCTGCCCCTCGCTGGCAGGTTGTGCGCAGCACCAGGCAGATCAGCAGACGAGCCACCCATCCCCTCCGACAGCGGGTACTCAGGACTGGCCCTGCTCGCCCAAGCAACGTAGAACACTTGAGTCGCCCGTAGATACAAGAGAACAGCAGCCACTTTCGAGCCTCGCGGCCCACGCCGCACTCCCCGCCGCTGTGCGTCCAATAGTGCCCGTAGGCACTCTCCCGCTGCTGCACACACTGAAGCCAGCACTGCACAGAAAACTGGTCTTTGATTGTTTTGCTTTGGGCACCCAGCTGCAGGACAAGGTGCACTCACGAAGCGATATCCATCGTCCAATTTTCAGGCTTCACCAGACAGAAACAGCCGCGGCAGCCACGACCATTGAAGACGTTTACTTTTTACAGCAATCGAGCACCCGACTGCTTACAAGCTACAGACGACTCCCCCTGATTCGGCACTGGCCATGGACAACATCGGCCGCTTTGTTCTTGAGGCTGGATGGGCTGGGCTCGTCCCCTCGTACCCCTTCCTGCCCCGCTGAAGACTGCACCAGCGCCACAACGCCCATATTCAATTACCCCGCTTCAGAACTCTCTTGGGTGGCGTGTTTTTTTTAGCTCGCGTGCTGTATCCCAACCCCATTACTGTAACTCCCCTGGAAGAAAGTAGCTTGTTACAGGCCGCAGCATCGATGTTGGCAAACAAACAATCCATGGGGTCAACAAGCAGCGCTTGCGTTCTCCTCCAAACTCACCAGCCGCTTGGCACCATTCCCTCGCCGACCGCGCTAAGCCAGCCGACCACTCCCGTCAGCGCTGTTGGCTCCTCCTCACCTATACCAGACAGCGGTAGTAGAGCCTCCGCTCTCCAATGTATCCGCAGCGTAAACCTATCGGGAATTGGTGCCCGAACACAGCGTCCGCGCCGCCGTGCACCTACCCATGTTGGCATGTAGTCATTTATTACCGAATCAGGAAATATAAGCGAATTGGCGCCCCGCGTGATCGCCGGCGCATATCCCGGCACGCACCCTGTCGGCCACTGGGATGGGCGCGGGGGTGGTAGGGGTTTTTTTTGTTTAATCATACTCGCATTCGACCCATGTAGATCATGGCGGCGTACATTTTGCCCGGTTTTTCTCGTCCGCAGTCCGCGCAGTGGCGGCACGTTGCAAGCTCCCCTTTTGCCCTCCGCCCAGGCCTGTCCCAAGAAAGAGTAGACGCGCCCAAGGGAATTGACAAAGGAAAGAACAAAAGAAAAGCGCGCCCCGTCCCCTACTTCTCGTCTGCCGGCGCCATGAACGAGGGTGTGGGTAGGAACAGCGGAGGTCCCTTTCCAGCGCCCACCTCGTGCTCAGCACCTAGCGCCTCCGCCTCTTCCTCCCGCTCCTCTTGCCGCTCCCGACGCTCCCGGAGCTCCCACTCAGACACCTCACTTCCGGCGTCGCCTTTTTCTTCCAGCGGTGGCACCAGTATTCCCACGTCCGTGGAGGAGAGAAAGTCCAGCACTGCCCGCCCGCATCTCCTATCGGCCAGCAGGTCCCGGACCGTCCACCTGCTCTTCCACCTCTTGGTCCCCTTCAGCACCTCCGCCCACGGAATTTTCTGCTGCGCCTTCCATTCCGGACACACCTTGAAGAGATGATCTCTCGTTTGCGAGGGGCACTTGCACCACCAGCACTGGGCATCGGGGCGAACCTTCGCCCAGTGCAGGTACTGTCTGGTGCGGGCGTGTCCAGTCTTCAGTTGGCGGTACCTCGAGGCGAGCCTCTTGTTGCTGTTGGCTACCGCGCCATCGGGTTTCTGGCTCTTCGGCATGCGGTACTTGGCCTTGGAGGTGCGCCGCCCGGCCCATGCCTGTGCCTCAGTCCACTTCTTCTCCGAGATCTCCCGCTTGAGGTTTGCGAGGGATCGTGGGAGCAGCCCTGGGCACTCCACCCCGCGGGCGCCAGGCTTCTCCGCTGCAGTCTTCGCCCACTCGTCAGCCTTCTCGTTGCCGGCGATTCCTTTGTGCGCCGGGCACCACCGGATCTCTATGGTGATCCCTGGCCTCGCCCGACGCAGAGCGGCGATGTGCCTTCGAGCCTTGATGGCGTATTTCTGCCCTGGTCCGGGCTCATCGTCTGCCATCCGTCTGATGGCTGCCTGTGCATCCGAAATGATGGTGACTCGCTCCGGAGTCGTGTTCCTTTGCGTTGCGGGGCGGTGGTAGGTTGGGGCGGCTGGTAAGTGCGTGGAGAATTGCCGCGCCGGGGTGGGTGTCGCACGTAATGAGGGAGGCTGCCGGGGGTGGATCCTCTTGTTGGTGGATGCTGGTGGACGAACACGGCCTGGGTTTCTCTCGGCCGGATAAGCGACTGAAAGTCAGGAGTTCTGCGCTGACGGGATGCGGAATTGGCCGGATCCATCGCTGCTACCCAGCGCGGGGAGAGCTAGAGGTGGAGAAGAAGGTAGGTTTATCGAAGTCGTGGGGTGTTTGGTGTCGCGGGCTGACTGTGAACATCGTGCAAGACAGCATGTATTCTCTTGTCATCGTCGCCTTCGGCCGTCTTGATCACCTATCGCACTCGATTCCAGTCCGTCCCCCACATGAAGACTCTCCTTATAGAGCCGCGCCATACCCTACACGTGACAGCCCAGGGCCCAGGTTCGGCGCACCCACCAACTCAGCTATCCGCTATCAATCCTCCAGCTCCTTCCGGCGTCGTCCGTGCGCAGTCCCCTCACCTGAGACCCTCCTCGCACCCACGTCGAACATGTCCAGCGATGTCAAGGCCACCTACAAGCACGGCTCCGTCGAATACCTACAGTAGTTACCTCCAAACGAAAATACCACTCATGCGAAAAGCAGACCCTCAACCTCCTCGCATACAACGACGCACGCAAAACCGTCTCGGAACGGAGCCACCGGATGTTGGAAATGCTTCTCGCCGCTCCGGCGTGGTGTGCCGAGGGAAGCGACGCCATAGCCAAGGCGACGGTAGCAGCGCTGACGTCATCGCGAGCAACGCCGTGGCGATGGCAGGGGATCCTGGTCACGACAGGCATTGTGCGACGGCTTGGCATTCTTTCATAGCTGCGTCTTTCTCATTCTTCCTTCTTTACTCTTACATACTTTTGATATAGAGAAATAAGATACTTTACACGTCTACGCTGAGCTGATCCATTACACTCTAACGATCAAACATCTCTCTCTCTCTCTCCTTTTCTCTCTCATTACCTATGAAGACTCCGTCAAAGCAAAAGGTGATCGGGCAAAGTTTAACACCGGACAACAATAGCGGTTGGTATCGCACGCGCACCTCGGAGTCTCATGCAGCGACAAATGTGCCGTCTCTCAAGGCCGAAACTCGGCCGTACCGGCCTTCGCCGAACATGTGAGCGCTTCCACCCGACTCTGTGCGACTTCTACGTCGCAGCCCCGAATCATCTCTGCCTTCGCTCACCCTTCAACCTCTGCTTTGACAGCAGGAACCTCGGTCTCGAACTCTATCGGGAGGCTATCGGCCGTAGGAGAGGAGCTTGCTGGCATCCCATACGAGATCGCCGTCGATGCGCCGCTCATGCACCCCGTCGGAACACCACCTGACAAGTCCTACACCGTAGTCTACGAGCGCCGACGGACTCGTTTACTCGAGCGGGCTGTCGCTGCTATCACCAAAGTGCTGTCGGCAGGGCCCTCCACGAGCACGAAGCTACGCTCGCCCACCGTGAGGTCCAAGTGGCCTCCACTGCCAACACGGGCCTAAATTCACCACCGGGGATGCGCGCCCAGCATCATGCGTTCCAACTACAGAGCACCGACGGGGTGGCATGGCGGACCTGACGGACTGGGGCACGAGGCGAAAGCGGAGGCACCAGCGTGGGGACTGTGCTGACTGGATTGTGAGTATCGGGGGCATCAGGCTCCACCTGGCGAGGCTAGCTTTTCTGCGTGGAAGAGGTATACCCGGCGCACCGGCATTACCGACGCATCCTGCATGGCCGACGGCGCCTCATTGTGCCCACCAGATCTAAGATGGAGATGCATCTAATTCTGCAGTTCCCGTGGGAGAGTAGGATGGCGTGCCGCATGCACAGCCTGGGATGAAATGGCTAGTGGATAGGAAGAAAGAACTTGGCATTTAACAGACACAAGGTGTGTACTACAGCGGCAACCGAGCTCACGAGAACCCACAGTTAGCGAGGCGCACAACCAACCGGGCCCGCCAACCGCTCGAGAGCCCGCCGGAAGGCATAGAAGCAAGCATCAGGGCGGCCTTCCGAGCACCCTGCCATGCGCGGCATCAGGCGTCATATGAAGCGGTCTACAGAAGCGGACTACCGAGTTGCCTACCGAAATTGATGGCACATCCAACGACATACAGAGTGACCTACCCAACCATGACGTGCGAAATTGCCCCACAGTTGAGCCCTGCGCGAGCTGCTGCAAACTGGTAATATCCGGTCTTCCAGCAGGTGTCGTTCTCCGTCAGGCTATTCACTGCAGAGGTTTTTGATGCAGCAAGCGGGGATATTGATGGACGGTTGATGGCAATGTCTTTCCATTGTCTTCGTTGTCTATTGTCTCGCCGTATTTCAGGGGAAGTCCGGCGCAATCGTACATATCTCATGGAGCGCGTATCAAGATACTGCTTCTCCAGTGTTTACGGTTCCCACGGGAATGTCTTTAGCACGGCGGAGAACCGCGTGAGACTTCCCTCCCTGACGCGCTGTCCAAATTAACTCTTCCCGCAGCCCTGATGGAGAGCGCCTCTTTGAGGATGTACTTGATTTTACCTTTGGACAGTGTACCACGAAAACCGACGCACGTGCGCGCTGCGGTTATGAGAGTCCTCGACGACTATACAGGGAGCATAACGGCGCGATGAGAGAAGCCGAGCGGCAGACATGTGCAGTTAGAGGGCGGTCTCGCGGGTTGTGTGAGATGGAAGTGCATGAGCCTCGATCGTCGCCGCTATTTATGCCGACTTCGAGGGAGAGCGAAAAGAAAAGCTCAGGTTGAAATATCGAGGTGAAGAGAGTGAATTGAATTGGGGATACGCCATCGTGGACACAACATTCTCTCTATATGCGGGGGCCTCAGGGACTCGCCAGGGAATCGATTGAAGGATTTCTCCCGAGAATATACTCAGAGGCTCGACCAGCCATCACCTCCGGACGCACTGGCAGACACAACACTCGCCCCACGTAGGGCGGTTCTTCGGCCCTCAGTTATGCAGCAAGCGTGTCCAATTCGGCGATTTCGGTGGCTCCTCCTCGCTCCAGCCCCCGGGCCTTCCCTCGCATCCGCGTGGCCTATCAACTACATACCGGCATGTCACCACCACTTCCGATCCACAAGTTTACGTTTTTTCTTTCACGCGGTTTTAGTTCGATGAGAATTGATCAAAAAAGGGAGGAACATAGATACATGATAAATAAGGAAACACCCCGGTCCCAGATGTTGTAGTATCTCACTCGTTGCTTAGTCATGGCGGCAGACATGGGCCTACCCCTATAATTCTCCTTTCTCTCGAGGCTTCACCATTACTTAGACAATACATACGATCATCACCTCCCGCAACCAACTTGCCTATTACCCAATATGGTTGAAATGTATAAATCGAAGTATGGATCCATCGAGAAACTCTCCTCGAGCAACTATGACACCTGGAAACCGCTTATTTCGGCAATCCTCTCAGCAATCCTCGCCTTCAAGATCGTCACAGGCGAAGAAACCGAAGACGATCTTCCTGTCGGAAACTCTCCGGCGAACATCGCCAAACGCGAAAGCTACGAGAAGCGACAAGCTCTGGCAACCGCAGCAATCTTGCTCTCCTGCACCCACGAGGTCAGCACCTACCTATCCGGCATTACCGATCCGAAAGCAATGTGGGATACACTCGCGGAGCAACTCAGCAGCGTATCTTCATTTGGCCGACGAGTCACAGTCGGCAGGAATTTCAACAATGCCCGTCCGAAGACCGGTGAGAGCATCTCAGCATATCTCACTCGTCTGAACGATATGCGAGTTCTGCTTGCTGGAACGGAAGGAGCTATATCCGATGAGAAGTTTCTGTATCACATCTACCTTACGGCTCCGGAGCAATACCAACCAATTCTCGACACGATGCGGGGGTTGCCCGCTGGTATGGCTACTATCGCATCTGTGTCTCGAGCTCTCCGAGATGCCGAGCAGAACAAACCGGCCAGGAAAGCCAACGAAGATGGAGCATCTGGTACAGCACTATTTGCTCGTGGAAGAGGAGGAAGAGGAAGAGGAAAAGGAAGAGGTGGAAGAGGAAACCGAAACGGAGGAAGAGGTGGAAGAAGTGGGAAAGGACGAGGGAAGCAGCCAGAGCAGAAGATTCAACATTGTTCCAACTGCAACATGAACAACCATACTACGGAAAACTGTTGCAAGTCCCCGAAATCGTCCAAGCGTCCGTACAGCGCCGGCGATGATATTGTCTGCTACTACTGTGCGGAAACCGGCCATCCGAAGAAACTGTGTCCAGTATGGAAACGAGTACAAGAGACGTTCAACCATCGCAACCCCGAAAGAGCACTACTCGCAAACGGCGTTACCGATGAAATTGCGGTTCCTACAGGCTACGATCTACTGCGGCTCCAACGGCGCATCTAAGACAATCTATTCAGGAGTCTCAGTTCCTAAGACCAAGCATATCGATATCCGGTACCACGTCAGTCGCGACCGGCAAGAACGCGGAATTGTCGCCTTCAACGACATCATGACCAAGGCTCTCGGTCCCGACAAACACCAACATTTTGCTACCGGTATCGGACCACACTTGAAGATCTGAAGGTTTATACGTCCTCGTTTTTATATGCGCTTGCTGCTTCGTTTTCACGGGATATACGGGACGCAGCAAGGGAGGAAGTGTTGTTACAATATCTCGCTCGCTGCTTAGTCATGGCGGCAGGCATGGGCCTACCCATATAATCCTCCTTTCTCTCGAGGCTTTAGCCTTACTTAGACAATCATACGATCATCACTTCCAACACCAGATAGTCCACTATTTTCGAGTGATATGTCACCTATGTTCCGTATTTAAGACCCAGTAAGGCACAGGGTGTGTGCACGCGTCGTGCCACTACCAAAAAGTTGTCAAACCGCTAGGGCGCACCCGGCGGCAACTCCGGCCGTTTCCCAGCCGCAATAATTTATAGATTGCCCCGACATATGGAACACTAGAGAAGGTGCGGCTTTCTTCTGTTCTTCCCTTTGTTAATTTCCTTGGACACAGCTACTCTTTCTTGGGACAGGCCTGGGCGGAGGGCAAAGGGGAGCTTGCAACGAGCCGCCACCGCGGACAGGAAACCCGGGCAAAATGTACGCCGCCATGATCTACATAGGTCGAATGCGAGTATGATTAAACAAAAAAAAACTAGAAAAGGTGCTATCTGGATTATCGATTTCTGGCGTCGGATTAAGTGAAAAATGTTTTTGCATTACTTGGCGAGCTGGAAGGGTGGGCGAAGCCATTTGCACCCCACTTTCACGACAAGTCTACCAGTTAAATTTCCGCACAATAGATCACCACGTGGTGCTCTGGGGGCGGTTATATTGAGAAGAGCAGTGCTTGCCGAAGGACGGCCGGAAGGGGCTGGCGTAGTGATATCGATATTTAATGACAAGTGTCGTTCAAATTGATTAACCCGAGCCGTTTTGTTTGTTGGCTCGTAACTCGTGCCGCCGTGTTTGTTGGGCTGTGCCCCTGGTTCCATTGGTTCGAGTAATTTATTTGTTAACCTAGCCATTATATCTATCAACTGGAATGCATTTGCTCATTCAGTCGAGTCATTCAATGTACTGTTCCGTCGTTCAATTTATTGACTCGAGTAATTTTATATATTGACTCGAGTCATTTAATATACTGAGCCGAATCATTCCAGCAAAAGTGCATGGCGACCTGAGCGATGCTCGCAGGCCGCGAATGTCATTACTTACTTCACCCCCATATTGTAGGCATAATAAAATCACAGATGAGGCAACCCTCGGTGTGTTAATGGTGCCTTATTAGTTACAGAGCGATAATACGAGAGTTTGGTTGTCAATCGGTGTTTCACGCTGAAAGCGTTAACAATGTTTGCCGTTTTCCTCTGGCCTTCGGACACAATAATCATCTTACCACCAAATTTTTCGTGTATCGGTTTAAAGCTTACAGAGATCGATCAACATACCTTGTGTTGGGTTATCTTTGAATTTGGGCTGTATATAACTATGATGTGGTGGCTGAGTAAGATATGGTCGTGACGGTCAAGTGCACCGTTTCTCACTCGGGCTGCACCGCACGTTTTCCCGAACTACGTGTGTCAATAAATAGACTAACGCGTGGCAGTAAAGAAAATTAAACGTATCGATGAATAGAATATCTCGAGTAAATATGCTAAAGTAACTAAATCATTGGGTAAAATGACTCGAGTCAATAATAAATGCATTGCTGTAGATAAACAGAATGACTGAGTGAAAAAATAAAACGGCTCGAGGTAGTGAATTTGGTCGGACGCGCGTGCAAGCGCACTGCCTAATCAGGCCTTGAATACGCATCCCAAGGTTTCCCCTCACCTCCAAATCGCCAGATACGCCGGCGCAGACAGCGGTACTGACCTGCCTGTTGGGCTTTTTTTTTGTTTGATCATACCCGCATCCGGCCTATCTAGACTATGGCGGCGTGCATTTTGTCCGTTTTTCCCGTCCGCTGTCCGCACAGTGGCGGCATGTCGCAAGCTCCCCTATCGCCCTCCGCCCAGGCCTGTCCCGAAAGAAAAAAAAAATTAGCTGGCAAGAGAAATAACAAAGGAAAGCGTGACGCGTCCCCTACTCCTCGTCCGCCAATGCCATGAGGGAAGGCATGGGTAGGAACAGAAGTAGCTCCTCCCCGGCCCCTACCTCGGCACCCAGCTCCTCTGCCTCCATTTTCTGCCTCTTGGGCGTTGGATAGCGTGTTGTGAACCCATCTTGCACAGCTACCAGAGGATCTGTTCCTTGAACTCCTGGGAGTAAGAGAAATGATTGCCCATTGGGTTCGCCTCGAAACGGGATGGTGTCTGGAATTCGGAATCGGTTGCTTCTGGGTTCTCCGGTGCCCCGTTCACCTCTGTGGAGGGGTGTTTGTCCTAGTAGGAGATATGTTCGGTTAGTTGGTCTTGGGAATGGGGTGAGTTTCGGAGGACATTGGGTGTTTATGACTCTCGACTCTTTTGTTTGGTATGCAAGCTGTCAACCGAGAAAAGGGGACTATGTGTGACAACGACAAAAAAAAAGGTGGATCATGCTAGTCATTTCGGCGAAAAAGTGGACTATGAATGAAATTCAATAAATTGCCGTTCCTCCTCTTGCCGGAGCGCCCCGCCCGCGAGTCTACCCAAAGAGTCCCCAGATGCCCGCTGCTGTCACAAACAGGGCTACCGCATTCAACACCACTTCACCTACCCCGGCTTTGGCTAGCTTTGGATAGTCGTGATCCCAGAATCCACTAACGACTCTGGCGTCAAGCTGCCGACCCTGGAATGGACACAGGGGCCGCCTACGCCTCTTGCGCACTACAGGGGGACATCCGGGCGCTGCCTTGACCGGGAGTCCAGGAATACCCGGTATGGTTGAGCACCTCAGGTGTTGCAGCTCTTGCGAGTCCCCCGCCCCAGAAAGACTGCCCTCCTCATCCCAGCCCTGGCCATCGTCATAAAAGAGCCCGTAGCTACCCCGGGAGGTACCTGGCCCCCCTATACTGACTTGGTCTGGGTGAGCTACCGTCGGAGGGGGACAAACACGCGAAAGTTGTACCACCACTACGCCAGCCGACGAGGGCGTCGCCGACCTCCGTACACCATCGGTGTCCCAAATGAAATTACCGCCGCGCATCGTTGGACGATAGCAGCGCAGCATTCGCTCCCTCGCCTCCTCCATACTGAGGCGAGGACGCCGTGACCAAGGCAGTACACAGGGCGACAGACTGGGATAACGCCCCAGCTGTGGCATTCCCCTCCACCCGTTGGGCTCCACCTCTGTTACCTGGGGCACGGTATTGGCGACTGAAGATCCTGCAACAGTAATAGAAAGTGCTGGGGCCCCCTGGGGTACTGCGGTGGCGACCGAAGACTCTGCAATGGTAGCAGAAGGTGCGGGATCCGCCTGGTGCACGGGCCCAGCGACAGAAGACTCTGCAACAGGAGCAGAACCTGCGGGAGCCACCTGGGGTACTGCGTCGGCGACCGAAGACTCCGCAATGGTAGCAGAAGGTTCGGGGGGAACTGGGTCGGCGGCGGGGGGCTCAGTAACAGTAACAGTAACAGAAGGAGAAGGAATATTCTGAACGACTGCTGGCTTGGGGCCGACTTCGTTGTTCTTGCGAGGTTTGGTTGGAGTTTGTGGCTTGCCCTCTCGGACCCTGGGCTCCGCTTCGGCCATCTTGGCCACGGGGTCGAACATGGAAGACTCTGCAATAGGGATAGACCGTCCTGGAGCTACCTGGGGTATGGAATCGTGGACGGATGACTCTGTGACAGTCACGGGAACCGCCCGGACGACTGGCGGCCAGGAGCTAGGCTCGCTGTTCTTGCGAGGTTTGGCAGAAGTGTGCAGCTCTTCCTTCCTCTCCTTGGACTCCGCATTGGCCACCTGGGGCACGGGGCCGACAACGGGAGACTTTGTAACAGTAGCAGAAGGTGTGGAAACTTTCTGGACGACCGCAGGCTTGGAGCCGAGCTCGTCGTTCTTGCGAGTTTTGGCAGAAGAGATGCACTTTGATGGAATTAGCAAATATTTTTTTCCAGCGCCATCGGAAGTTGGTCGGGCTTGCCTTTTTCATCTTCTCAACTTCCTTCATCCAGCCGAACCAATCGCCAACAACGTCGTACATGTACACAATCTGCGTCTGACAAAGGCAGCGGAGGTGGCCCTTCACCTGGTCGTACAGTGCGACAGTTCTCGCGGGGTCCCGGCTGGATTCCGCGCATTCAACTGCGAACCGCTGGAAGCGGTGGAGAGTCTGTTGCTCGATCTCCAGGCATTCCTTGAGCTTCTTAGCGTACCAGCTCCGTAGAACCTGGCGCGTGTTTTCGTTGAGACCGCCGATCTGTGCTTCACGTGCGAGTTCGAACGCTTCCGGCGATTGGACGGCGATTTCCTTTCTCGTATGGCGCCTTCGTTGTGCCGCTACGCTCAACCAGCCCTCAACGATGCGGGCGTGGTTGGGGTCGAGCACGGGCATCTCAGCGTTCAGAAATGAGGCCATTTTGGAAACTGAATCCGAGAATGGGTCGAAGTAGGGCCGGGGTTTTGGAATGGAAGAGCTTGTAGAGCGAAGGAGGATGTAGAGGAAAGAAGGTTGTAGCAGAAAGGAGGGAAAAGAAGGAAGTTGTAGTAAGGAGTAAGGGCAAGTTGTGGAGTGGGGATATCGAAAGTAGGAGGTAGGGATTAGCGCGTGGTGGCAGAAGTACTGCGTACTAAGTGTGTTGTAAGTACGCCAAGGAGGATTCTGGATACCGAAAGGGGTTTCCCTACCCCCGCATGTTTGTTTCAGACTTTCAGTATTTGGTGCTTCTTCATACCATGCTTGTCTCGAGCACACGCTCATTACACCATCCACCACGAAGGTGGTAGCAATAGTCGCAAGGGATCGCCCATAGTGCCACGACCGGTTGCTGACATTACATCAACACGGCTGCCATGGCAGATTGCGAGTGAGATTCTGTGAATGCCGATATTATCGCGGAAAGAGGAATCGTACCTCTCTGAGCAGGATCAACTGAGGCGGCCATGCGGCCCAGAGAACGATCTTTCTCTGTTTACATGCCCTGTGGTAGTAGTAATTGGACCGAGCGAGGTGTCCATAGTGTCCTCCCGCCCATGCCTCTCTTAGCGATACTTTCGCGCCAGTATTACAACCCAATGTTTCGCTTCGTAGGTGAGCGCTTGACATACATTCTAACAAAACTGATCGGTTATTATTCTTTGCGCGCAGCTGGCTCTCTACGGAGAACTGTCCGTCATCCAGCGTCTGCCGCGCACGCAGCTCCTCTCTCCCGCTACCAATCTCCGGCGTCCCACTATCTACGATCCTACGCCGGTTCAACGTTATGTGGCCCTCCGCAGCAATCACAGCAGCGAAGCCTACCTCTTCTCTACGAATGGTCAATCTGGTCGTTCTGGATGCTATCATTCATCGTCCGGCACCGAGCAGGAGCACGAACGCTCGACGGCGCACTACCTTTGCACGGCTACATTCGGCCGAGCAATCCACTCCAGGCTGTAACTTCTTCGCCCTTGCTACCAATACGAATGGAGGTTTCACAGATGGAGGGTATGTCACTGTGGGGGCAGCTCCTAATTGTCTTCAGCTATCCATCAGTGCTATTCCTGAGCGCCATAAAACTTATCATCTTGTTGACAGCTTTAGGTACACCCTCGGTCAGCTAGAGACCCTCCATCCGGCTGCTCGACAACAAACTATCGAAGGACGGCAACTGACGATCGAACATCTCTCTGTCTCGACCAGTCCGCCTTATTCCAAAACACCGAGACCTACTACGAACCTTCCACCATCACACATTGTCTATATCGTCTCGATCCATTGCCATAACGGACTATCCGCAATCTCAACGCCTCGAATCCTCTGCCCTTCCCTGGCCGGACTTCTCCAACAACGAACAATGAGGCTTCTCCCGCTCGTGTAGCCCACCCCATCCCCGACTACGCACAGCCACCAATATCTAGCATACACATGTACCGGGTCACTAGCAGCATGGCCGATCTGACAATACGCCGCGCAAAGCCCCATGTCTATCTCGAACGATCTCCTATTGGGTTGTCACGAGCCGCCCGCAATAATTCAATGATCAATACCAATTACGGACCGCGCAGAATCCTCCATCATCCCAAACCATTTACTGCCGGTAAGAACTATGCAAAGTTAAGCCCTTGGCTCCCGCCCCATATCAAAGGTGATCCACTGACGAACGAACCGTCTAGAATTACGCCGACTTGGTCCTCCGCCGTATTCCACATGATTCACTTGCGATGCGGGCAATTGCAGCGGTGCATTGCCTCGATACCGTCGCCAAATCCTAGACCAAAACCAGTGGTTCCCACCAGGAACAGATGTGGAATCCGCCGCCCAGAGTTCGCCTGGTATCAATGACGGGTTCTCGGTCAGGTGGGGAGGGGGGGGGGGGGGGGGGGGGGGGGGGGCCGGGCCCCCCCCGGA
>Ga0307508_10001270_pt1 | contig 28697 bp, 31 predicted proteins | sample 9_EM_MG_FD_203089 | JGI IMG/M metagenome (GOLD analysis project Ga0307508, IMG submission 203089) | Populus trichocarpa ectomycorrhiza microbial communities from riparian zone in the Pacific Northwest, United States - 9_EM | ecosystem: Host-associated > Plants > Roots > Unclassified | place...
TTCTTCCGGAAATCTCGAAGATTGTTGCCGTAATTGTGAGATGCTCCGGAATCAATTACCCAGGTCCTTGTTGTTATTGCCGATCGATATGATGCCACCATTACCTCCGAGCTGAGGGAGGTAGACCTCGCAAGTCTTTGCTGGTTACTAGAGGTATTGTGAGAGTGTCCGTTTCCTTCGCGTCCGTCACGTCCGTTTCCTTCACATCCGTAGCGTCCGTTTCCTTTGCGTCCGTCACGTCCGTTTCCTTTGCGTCCGTCGCGTCCATTTCCGTCGCGTCCGTCGTGTCCATCACCTCAGTTTCCTTCACGTCCGTCGCGTCCATTTCCATCACGTCCGTTTCCTTTGCTGTTTCGTACAGCCTGTCCCTTTCTTCTAGCAGAGCTGTCATTCTTCACATGTCCTTCTTCTCTGCAATAGTAGCAGTCATTCTGGTCTCGAGCTCGTTTGTTCTTCTTGCTCCAGCTGTTGGCAGTAGTGTGGATGCCAGTTTTACACCAATCATACCACCCCCTTGGAGAGCGCTCATTCCCCTGGTATCATCGCTGGTAGCCACCTCGTCCACCTCTTCCTCCTTGTTGGGTGTCGAGTGCCTCGGAGACCCCATCAGGTTTGGTTGTCATCGATCGATTCGTCTCGCATTCGTTGAGTGTATCCATCACCTCTTGAACCATAACTCTTGCGCGAGATTGAAGGATCTCGATCGTGACTGCATAGGCAGGAGGAAGCGTCGTGTAGATGTGATTCTTGAGGATCATGTTGGAAACTGCTTCTTCCGAGTCAGCGAGCTCAGTGGTAATTTCAAGTAGTTCGGCGAAGTAGGTGTTGAGTGGTTGTCCAGGAGTAGGACGAAGAGTGCTGAATTTCTGAAAGAGCGACATTCTTCCAATGGAGGAGTTGGCAGTGTTTGTGCGTGCCTCCAGCTCTTTCCACGCCTCAACGGGATCGTCCACACCTTTGATGTACACCTTGACCTCATTGGTGCAGGAACCGTAAATGATGGCCAAGGCCTGCAATTTCCATTGCTTGTGGTCTTTATACGCCTTTCGCGCCAGGACCGTGTTTCTGGTGAAGTCGTTGGGTCTTCCCGGATCTTCTGGTTCTTCATCCTTCTCCATCACAATGTCCCAAGCCATTATTCCCTGTACGACCTTCATACAGTCTTCCTTCCAGACTGCATAGTTGGTACGATTGAGGAGGCGGATGTTGCCCAGTGGGTGTTTGAACGATTCTTCACTCATGATGACGACCGTTGTAGATATGCTTCGGGAGATGTGGAGTGTGGGGAATCGGTCGTCGCTAGTTGCAAGTCTTCTATCGCTGAGCTGGTTAGCCCTGTATTTCGAGGAGAATGCTCTCGTGAGTGAGATGTAGAGAGAAGTGCCTCGAAATTGCCGGCCCCCACGTTTACCACTGGCTCCTGAGGAGCTCTTTATCGCGCGAGAGTTTGGTCGTATGTGGAGCGGTTACGGCTCTGGGCTCATAACCTGTTAAAGATTGTCCGATCACCGTTTTCTTTTGAGAGTCTTCACAAGTACAGAGAGAGAGAGAGAGGGAGAAAAATAGAGACAGAACGAGATGATTTCATTGTTGACGGGTGATGAAATCGCCCGAGGTAGACGTAACGAGTATCTTATTCACTGCTATATGGAAGTATCAAAGAGTAGAGAAGGAAGAATGCGAAAGACCCTGCTATGTAAGAGTGCCAAGCCGTCGTTACCAGGATCCCCTTGCCATTGCCGTTGCTATGGCGTTGCTCCCCACGGCGTTGCTGCCGCTGCCATTGCTGCGGTGTTGCTTCCGTCGGTGCGCCACACCGGAGCGGCGAGAAGCAATTTTAACACAAAGGATGGTAGAATGGGAATGGTAGCCTTCACCCCAGGTGGTAATTTTCGATCACTGTCCCAGAAGATCAATGTGTAGTTCTGTAGCAATGCATCGACCGCGGCCAAACGACGAGTCATACTCGAATGGGTGTTTATATCGTACAAGTCGACGATGGATTTACATGGAGTCGAAATCCAACTCGATTGCATACTCTGATAGGCATTCTTGATCTGTAGAAACCACATCCAACACATGCTGTTAGCATCTGATCAAATGCACATAACGCCTACAGGAAGAGTGAATCGTTCTATATGTATTTAAGGTTGTACACCTGCAACAAGTTGAAGTCAATATCGTATCCTTTCTGTCTGTTGGCCTCAGGCCACAGCTTGGTAATGATCTAAAACCTATTAGTGTCAGCATGAAAAGCGAACACCACACCTGAAGTGTCATTCGGCACTGACATCCATCATCTCCTCGGCAGGATGAATGAATGGGGATACTCTGTAGCAGTAACACTCAAGTAATCGCTTCACTGCTTCCAGCACACTGGCCAATTCCAAACTCCCCAAATGTAGTGCACTTTGGGGTCCTGGACGACCAGCAAAGGATGTGACCGAATCTAGGTCTGACGATTGTGAAGGTAAGGGAAAGGGTGTCGATCTGGAAGTTGATAGTGGAGAAGAGTGGTTGTCAATATGTCCTCCTCTCAGGGAATAGGAGGTCACCTTGACAGCTGGACCCGGTGCACTCGAAGGTGTATTTGGTGGCGGAAGTCCTGCCCGCGATGATCGAACAACTTCTTGTGAGTCTTGAGCTATTCCAGAAGTAGCGTGCAGAGGTACCCTCATCTTTTTGCGAGCATTACCGTTGCTTGATGTTGAGAGGGGTCTCTTGCCTGACACGACAGCTGTGAGTTTGGAGAGCTCGGGATGAGAGCTAGCTGGGGGTCAAATCCGTGATTCTTGGGTGCTGCCTTGAATCTTCTCAACAGCCTGCGATTTGGGGGTCCTGCGTGGGGTCGACATGGTCAATGTTTGAAGTCAGAAGATCTGTGCAAGTCAATGGGTGATTTCAAGGTCAGGAGGAAGAATGAATGATACGAACAGAGTGGGGTTTAATATTCAGAGTGAGCAATGAGGGTAGAGTAGTATGAGTTAGTGGGTGGCATGAAGAAGTAGAGAGAAGAGGAAACAACGATGAACGATGGGTTCCTTTTTATATGAAAGTTCTTGCCCTCTAGTAACCACATTAGCATCATCCCACAACCCTTAACATGAAACCCTAGTCCTACAACACCTCAACCAGGTTGTTTTAATCTTCATACAGAGTAGGTTGTTAGATTTCATTGAAACGCAGTCTTAGGAGTGCTTGTCGCTATCAAGTATTGTTGGAATTGCTTCTCTCTGCTCCAGCGTGGCACGCCGACGGAAGTGACACCGCAGCAATGGCAGCAACAGCAATGCCATAGCAACGGCGACAGCAGCAACGCCATAGCAACGGTAATTGCAGGGGGACCCTGGTGATGACAGCTTGGCATTCTTCCATAGCAGCGTCTTTCGTGTTCTTCCTTCTATACTCTTACATACTTTGGACATAAGATAGAAAAAGTAAACATACATCACATTTGAGTGATTCCATCACACATCAATGATCAAATCACATCATTCCATCTCTCTTTCTCTTTCTCTCTCTGCTCGTGTGAAGACTCCCAGAGGAACGGTGATTGGGCAATCTTCAACAGGTTATAAGCCTGCAGCTGTAACCACTCCACATACGATCAATCCTCACCGCTGTCGTACTCTCGTACGATAAATAGCTCCTCAGGAGCCAGTGATAAACACGGGGGCTGGTAATTCTGAAACCCTTACCTCTACGTCTCACTTAGAAGCTTTGTTCTCCAAAATGATCACTAACCATCTCAGCGACAGAAGATCTCAGGCGATCGACAAGAACTTCCCTCCTTACACATCGACACAATCTCTCCTCGTAAAACACACACGATCCTTAGACTGATTCCTCTACCTACATACCTACTCAACGAACATCTACAACAGACTTCATCATGAGTGAAGAAACGTTCAAACACCCTTTGGGCATCATCCCTCTACTCGATCGTACCAACTACACGGTCTGGTAAGAAGATTGCATGAAGGTCCGACAAGGAATTATGGTGTGGGACATCGTGATAGAGAGGGAAGAAGAACCGGAAGATACGGCAAGACCCAACGACTTCACCAAACCACTAGTTCTGGCACGGAAGGCGTACAAGGACTACAAGCAACGGAAATTGCAGGCTGTGGCCATCATCTATGGATCCTGTACCAATGGTGTCAAGGTATACATCAAAGGAATGGAGGATCACGCCCAAATGTGGAAAGAATTGGAGGCCCGCACAAACACTGCCAACTCTTCGGTCGGAAGAATGTCACTCTTCCCGAAATTCAGCACTCTCCGTCCCACTCCTGGACAGCCGCACAATGCCTACTTTGCCGAATTGCTTGATATCACCACTGAGCTCACTGTATCCGAAGAAGCGGTCTGCGACATGGTCCTCAAGAATCACATGTACACGACTCTTCCTCCCACCTATGCAGTCACGATTGAGATTCTTCAATCCCATGCGAGAGTCACTGTTCAAGAAGTCATTGATGCACTAAACAAATGCAAAACAAATCGATCGATGACAACAAAACCTGATGCCATTTCAGATGCCCTCTACACACAACAAGGAGGAAGAGGAGGACGAGGTGGCTACCAGGGACAATACCAGGGAAATGAGCGTTCTCAGAGGGGGTGGTATGATTGGTGCAAAACTGGCACCCACACTACCTCCAATTGCTGGAGTAAGAAGAACAAATGAGCTAAAGATCAGAATGACTGCTACTATTGTGGAGAAGAAGGTCATATTAAGAATGACTGCCCAGCCAGAAGAAAGGGACAGGGTCTACAGAATAGCTGAGGAATCGGATGCGATGAAAATAGATGCGGAGGAAATGGACAGAACGGACGCGACGGAGGCGACGGAACCGGACGCAACGGACATGACAGAAACGGACGCGATGGAGGCAACGTAAACGGACGTTCGTACAATACCTCGGGTAACCAGCAATAACTCGGGGACTCCAGCTCCCTCAGCTTGGAGGTAATAGTGGCATTATATCGATCGGCAATAACAACAAGGACCTGGGTAATTGATGCCAGAGCATCTCATAATTACGGCAACAATCTTCGAGACTTCTGGAAGAACTCAGTTAAGGAAACGAATATGATCATCAAGTTGCGAGATGATCATCAAGTACGAGCAAAAAGGAAAGGAGTTGTATGTCTGGGAGAAGTAGATATTAAGGTGTTCTTCATTCCGGAGTTCCGAATATCTCTCCTATCAGTAGGACAACTCGACTCACATGGATACACAACAACATTCTGATCGGGGATATACTCGATTGCCGATACAAAAGGACAAAAAGTTCTCAGTGCCAACCTTGAAGACAGCCTATACATACTATCAATGGATGGATCAGCACACATCTCCGAAATTAGAATGCTGCGAACAGCTCCACATTCACACATGCCGATAAACATGTGGCATCGACGTTTCTCGCACCTTAATCATCAAGACTTGAGACGACTACTAGAATCCTCAGGAGAACGCATTACAGATTCTCTGGACGTGCAGCCGGTCACTGATCCCGATTGGTCCTTTCAATATGGTTGGTCCTGTGAATGAGATGGACACACCTCGCTGGAAAACACTGCGATTGTGTCCGACTTGTGTTCATACGAAACAACAACAACATGTCATACGTACAAAGGTATCCCGGTCCTCAACGCCATTTGAACTTGTGCACTCAGATTTCTGCGGGCCTATGAAGCGCAGTATCAGAAGCACCCAATACTACATTATCTATATTGATAACTGTACGAGATACACTGAGGTGTACTTTCTTACCACAAAAACCGCGGAAGAAATATCGGCCAGTTTTCAACATTATCAAGCCTGGGTGGAAACACAAGGATTCCACATCAAATGTTTCCGAAGCGACAATGGATCCAGAGAATACAACAACTCGATATTCCTAGGCTTACTGGGAGAAAAAGGAATCACGTTTGAACTCTCCCCGCCGTACACCCAACACAAGAATGGAATGGCTGAGCGGATGATCCGGACACTGAATGCAAAGGTCTCAAGCATGAGGTTGGATGCCAACGTACCGATTGCTTTTTGGCCCGAAGCCATCAGGATGGCATGCTATCAACATCGAAGGTCACCAACATCGAGTCTGACAGACAACCGGTCACCATACGAAGCATTGTACGGCACCATTCTGAAAATCGGACACTTGAGAAGATGCGGCTGTCGAGTATACAAACACATCCCACCAGCTCAAAGAACGGAGAAGAAATTCGGAAACCACTCCAGTATGTGCATGATGTTGGGATATGTCCATAATACTACGAAAATCTGGAGAATTTGGGATTTCAAATCGGGAAGAACTGGGCGAGCAGTGGAATGCTCAAGTGTTGTGTTTGACGAAGAAGAAAATGCATACGAAGAAGAGCAGAAGGAAGCCACTGAGTTTCCAGACGCTACCGAAGAAGTGCAGACCAATGGGGCACAGGACAAGATCCATGAAATAGATGACGCACATGGCAGTCGAGAGAATACCAGTAAGTAAGAAATTTCCGATTTCTTTCGTCATGCAGTGAAATCGCTCTATGAGCTGCTGGGTGATATTAGTTATACCTGCTGAAATCAGCGAATGCTGGGCAGAAGACTGCTGAATTCAGCGAATGCTGGGCAGTGTGCCAAATTCAGCGAATATGCTGGGAAGATACCTGCTGAATTCAGCGAATGCTGGGCAGAAGACTGCTGAATTCAGCGAATGCTGGGCAGAAGAAGTCAAGAATATCTTGCAAAAGCGATAACTGGTGACTTGTATGATAAATTCAGCGAATATGCTCAATGAGCTGCTGGGCATTACCTACTGAATTCAGCGATTGCTGGGCGAACTCGTGATGTGGATTCCATATGATTGAGACCAAGACTGATTGAGATGGCAGATAAGAATGAATATGTCTCTGCACGGACACGTAGCAAGACACACATTAAAACCAACAAAGATATTATGAGCAAGGCTCACCAAGAAGGGGGTGATTTCACATCTTCAGAACACCTTGCCTCTGCCTTTCTGCTACTCAGGATCACCAATGAGACTACCACCATCGAGTGCGAAAATGTGAGCAAACCGCTCACTTACAAAGCTGCATTACGAAGTCCGCAAGCAAGACAATGGAAGGAAGCCATGCACCAGGAGTGGCAAGTATTGGTTGAGAACCACATATTCGACATCGTGGGAAAAGGTGATACCGTCCACACACCAATGACCGACAGGACAGTAGAAGAGCCTATTGAATGCAAGTGGATCTACAAGAGGAAGATTAATCCAGACGGATCCACTCGGTACAAAGTGCGGCTGGTCATCAAAGGCTACGAACAGAAGGAAAGTATTGATTACGACGAAATCTATGTACCAGTATCGAAAATGGCAACTTTCCGATTGATACTGGTACTGGCTGCTCAGTATGGCTGGGATGTCGACCACATGGACGTAGTCATGGCCTTCCTAAATCTGAGGATTGACCAAGACAACATCTACATGGAAATGCCGCCTGGAATCGAATGGCTTGCGTCGAGCGGAAGTGTATCAAGCAAAAGCATGTCGAGCAGATTGATACTTCGGAAGGCCCGCTACGGACAAAAACAGGTGCTGAGACTTTGTTACGAGGATATCGACGGATACTTGCAATCCATAGGATTCTGACAGTCGGCTCAAGATTCAAACCTGTACATCCAACAAGGAGTCCTCCTAGTACTATACATGGACGATCCGCTCATTGTGCACAACAGTGCAGAAGGACAGAGACATCGGATCTAGCAGCTGCTGCAAAAGAAGTACATGATGTGTGACTTGGGTGCAGCAAAGCAGTTCCTAGGAATCGAAATCGAGAGGACCAAAGATGGAGGACTCACTATCTGTCAACGAGGTTACATCAACACAATTATACGACACTTTGGACTGATTGATGCAAAACCAGCTAAGTCTCCACTTGATCCTCAGACAGATCTGGCTAACAGCCACTGTGAGGACAAACTGGCAAACTGAAAAGAATATCTCTCAATGGTTGGATCACTCATGTATACTGCACTCGGAAGTAGACCGGATATCGCCTTCAGCGTCACCGCTCTCAGCTGGTAGAATGTTTAACCTCTCGAAATGCACGCAACGATGGCAAAGAGAGTACTCCGATACGTGAAGACTACTGCCGGATTTCGAATTCATTACCGACGGCTCCCGAATCCTACCACCATTGTTGGATACACCAATTCCGACTGGGCAGGGAATCTCACAACTCAGAAATCTGTTGGCAGATGTGTATTCGGACGCGGGAACATCAATGTCAACAACGAGCTTGTCATATCTGGCTTGATTCATTGGCAAGCCAAGTCTCAGAGTGTAGTAGCACTCTCAACGCTCGAGGCCGAATATATTGCCAGTTCGTACGCCACCTGGGAAAGTCTCTGGCTCAAGCACATGATGAAAGAGGCTGTAGGAGGAATGGCAGTAACGATTGTTGATGGACCGGTACGGATTGGATGCGACAACCAAGACGCCATCAAATTGATCGCCTCAGGAGTCGTATGGCAAAAGTCAAAACATGTTGACGTAAAATACCATCATGTTCACAATGAACAAATGAAAGGCACAGTTAAGTTCCAATATGTTATCTCAGAGTCCAATCCCACTGATCTGCTGACAAAAGCTCTTGCGGTTCCCTGACACGAACACCTACAGCAACTCACCAGACTCACTCCATTCGACTCCGACGATGGAGAATCCGAATACGATAAATGAGACTGATCTCGATAAGGAAAAAGGGGGTGCGGTTCTTTGGTGAAGAAAAGGGGGTGCGCGTGATAAGGAGTTGGAAGAGGAAAGAAGGTTTCTTTTGTTGTACATGGTCTTGCATTCTGTCGGCAAGCGTGAGACGGCACTCTTTTTCCTACTAGCAAGTGTTTTTTCCCACAAGGTTTTCACTGCAGAGGTTTTAATGAGGTTGACAAGGATTTAATGGGATTGGTTTTGTTTTCATTTTTGTTTTGATTTGGTGGATTTCTGTTTGGTATGGAGTGTGAGAAGAGGGGGTGTGTTGGAATTGCTTCTTGCCGCTCCAGCGTGGTGCGCCGACGGAAGCAACATCGCAGCAACGGCAGTGACAGCAACGCCATAGCAACAGCGACAGCAGCAATGCCATAGCAACGGTAATGGCAGGGGGACCCTGGTGATGACGGCTTGGCATTCTTCCATAGCAGTGTCTTTCGTTTTCTTCCTTCTATACTCTTACATACTTTGGACAATAAGATAGAAAAAGTATACATACATCACGTTTGAGCGATTCCCTTACACGTCCATGATCAAATCACCTCATTCCATCTCTCTTTCTCTTTCTCTCTCTGCTCATGTGAAGACTCCCATAGGAACGGTGGTCGGGCAATCTTTAACAAGTATGCACGCCCATTGCAATGAATTCATAAGCACATTCGCAATGCCAGAAGGAGCATCTATTGTTCCACCAACGGTATCCTATTTCTACGAATATTGAAAGAGAGGATATGCCCATAATTGTTGCAAAAAGCAGCTGTAAATTGTTCACCCTTTCTAAGATGTATGACGATTACTACACAACACACACAATACCTAAGCCGATATTTGAATACCCAAAATTGCTAAACAGTTTTCTCTACCCCTATTCCTCCAATGATATAATCAACTATTGATGCCGTCCTCTCCATCGCAGCATCCCAAGGTTTCTACTTCTGTCGGTCTCGTCGCCAGTATTACACCCAGTGTGCTGGTGACACCCCAAGACATGCAATTAGTATGACTAGTCAGACTCAATCTCAGGATTGAGGCCGAGTGAGATTTCATGAGTGAAAGTCACGGGTGAGCTCTGAAAGAGAGGAGTATTACCGACCCAACAGCAGCCAGGTGGTAACTAAAGGTTACCAAAGGGAAAGGGGATGAGTGGCAGCCTCAGGCGGGGGTCTGGTCACATCTCTGGGAGGTGTCAAGGTTATCCTCCGCGAGACCCATACTAAAAGCTACTAGTTGCTGTATACCAGCAAAAATGTCAACTTTTTGTGGGTACAATATAACTCACGAGTGGTCGTGCAGGACTCGCGAGGCGGAACTGGTCGGAGACGTATTCTTCAGTTAACTGTGATTGCTGCGGCACTTGTACCGACATTACCAGATATTCCTGGAAGCATCTAGACTGATACATTGCAACCCCGAATGCACCTGAGAAGTATTTAGCCAGTAAGGGCTGCAGACAGGAGCACAAGGGTGACGACGCCTACAAGGGGGTGCAAATGAAGATTGTTCGCAAGCACTCGGATCGAAGTTCTTCTGGGTCCATACCTATCAATCAGTGCCACTTCCCAAACAACCCTATCTCCCTCGGACGAGGAGAGACGCTGCTGCGTAATATCGATGTATTGTGCTTCCTGAGTCAGCCCAAGAGCAGACAGCCAACGAGTCGGCACGACATTTAAAGAGCGCTAGTTTCCTATGTAGAGAGGCATCAGTAATGATCAGTCGGAAGTTGAGCCTTAACAATATTACATTATTTCTGGGATCAACTCTCTTGTGATATTTCAAACACGAATCTCTTAGTGAATTTTCCCATCCGCTCCCATGCGAATCCTTCGCAACTACACCGTCGCTCTGCTGCCATCATACAAGTGTTGCCCGCTCAAGGGTGATAGACTGTTGGTGACCACCTAGGCGATGGTGCCATTGGTGAAACACCCGAGTGTTACACTATATTGTTAGCAGACACACCGATGCTACAATATACCTCTCTACAAGAAACGCATAAGTAATCATGTCGGATTCTTAGGCATTGGTGAAGTTTGAGATGCAAAAGAATTCCAATGAGTTGGACACTTCAACAGATGTGGTCATCCGTGGTGCCAGCACTGGCGAGTCAGTGGTGTGGGATCCGGTCGCTGTGGAGACACCAGGGTGCTTCTGCAATATGGTGAAGACACTTGACAAGAGTATGTCTCAGTTTGGCCAGCTAGTGCAGCTGTGTCGAAAGAACGAGCATGACATCAAGGAAATCTTCCCAAAATTGACGCAGCACTACGAGGGCCTTCTGCATGACCACAGACGTCTATATGAGCTGGCCAAAGCTGAAAAGGAACAAATGCGCTACGCTTCAGAAGAGGCTTTCTGGCAGCTGTCAGTAGCAAGCACCCAGTTCTCGGACCAGGTGTCCACCGCTATTCTAGCTGCCCAGACTAAGGATGAAGGGCAGTTCAAACACCTGGCAGCGGTAACAGAGGCACTTGATGCCAATGCTACCCATGTCATAGCTGTGATGAATGAGTTTGCTGCGACAAAGGATGCCAAAATTAAGGTACTCCAGAATTCCAGCACAGCCATGAAGGCAGATATTGCGGCCCTCCTAAGAAGGTAAAACTCAAGCCCAAAGCAGCCAATGTCAAAAAGCAAGAAAAGAAGCTGCAGGAGTTCTTGGATGCGGCAATCAAAAAGGCCAAGTAGTCGGCCAACCCCATTGCGCTCGTGGGTGAACTGGAAGGGCTGGCGCACTCCGTCAAGGAAGGGAGGTCCGTGAAAGAAGCGACCTCGCTAAGAGAAGAACCCTCAGTAAAAAAGGGGAAGGCTATCGAAAGCGACCCTGAGAGACCACTCCCACCTATCGAGCCAGACTCTGGAGAAGGCCCAGCGGCCCCTCCACTCAGACCTTTCCGTTTGGAGTTGTATGACCCAGACAAAGATGGGGAGGAGAAGGCCGACCGAGCCACAGTTGGAGCGGGAGGTGGTGGTGGTGGACGACGGACAGGGGGTGTTGGTGGTGGCGCTAGCCCACCCGACAGCCCCAGTGACACATCATCAGATGAGGGGTCACCCTCACCCCCACCATCTCAACCACCAAGGTGGTCCACTACCCCACAGCGAAACCCGAGAGTTCCATCTCCCAGGAGGGGGTTGTGCGATCGCAAACGTACACTGGCACCGCGCAAGCTCCGAGATCCGATCCGTGTCACAATCGAAAAACCTGTGCTAGATAAGCCAGAAACATTTTCCGGTCATGACGTGACGCCTAGATTCGCAGCGTGGTGGGCTCGTGTTGGATATTATTTCAAATACTACGAGAACACCTATGTGAAGGAAATGGACAAAATTGCTTTCGTGGGGCAACGGATGTCAGGAAATGCAGAAGAATGGTATGAGGCATGTGCCGCTCAACTGAAGCAACAAAACAAAGAGGATGATTGGAAGTCATTTGCGTGGCGATCGAGACCCGATTCTCCAGTCGATTCAAACAACACGATGCCTTGCGCAAAATCGACCGTATCATCTATGATGGCGATATCGAGCTCTACATCGATAAAATAGAAATTGTGAATGCCCGAGCAGGACTCTCTGGTGTTATCTGGAGGGAAAAGCTGAAGGGAGGACTCATAAGGCCCATGAAGAAGAAGCTTTCCAATGTGGGACAGCTTCCAGAAGATGATATCGAGTTCGTAGATGTGCTTTGGGAAGTGGGGAAAAATCTGGAGGACGAGGTTAAGGAGGAAAATTGTTCTCATCGGAAATCGCCAGAGCCAAAAAACCCGAAGAAAACCCCTGGGTCCAAAGAACTGAAGGACCACAACTCTTCGCACCGGGTCAACAAAAAGACTGGGAAAAAGAGCGACAAAGGGGATCGGACCGACAAGGGATGAAGCGCGAAAAAGGAGCAACGCTACAAGATGAAGGATGACGCAACCAAGGGGGTTGACGCCAAACTGGTTGAAAAACGATTCAAGAATAATGATTGCCAGGCATGTGGCAAATCGAACCATCGCTGTTTACAATGCCAGGGGCCAATTGTTATGACATCCTCTCGTTCGGTGGCTGGCAATAAGCGCCGTATCCCGGACTCCGCGATTGAGGAGGAAGAGGGAGAAAAACCCCTGCATAATGCCAAGCGTGCCAAGGTCTGAGCATGTGCGGTTGGAAGAGAAGAATGTCCTGAGCTGCGCCAGTACATGCGACGTATCCCTGCATGGGAGAAGAAGTTGTTCGAGGAGGACTCCGAAAAGGAGAGTGATTAAATAGACGCGTCTATTTCATTGGCTAAGCTAAAGCCCCTCTCTAGAAAAATCGTTGGATCGAGATTGACAGAAGTAGATGCTGACGAGCACAGAATACAAAGGGGGAAATGGATTTCCTTTGTTGATTTTTCTGTTCTTATGAGAAATGAGTTTCCTTGAACTATCTGCGGATATGACCAGGAGGTCGGAAACATCGGAAAATAAGGCATAAAACATTGGGATTCTATTTGGTTCTAGGTATTTGTATTTTTTGAAAATGAAGTTTGTTTTTCCAAGAAATTACAGACATACTGAGGAGGGTTGAAAACCCGAAACGCGCAGGCACATCTATGCCCTGATATATGAAACCACTTAAAGATCTACAATCTCAAGAGACTAAGGATCTCTAAACAAAAATCCAACTTCCAAATATTGCAACTGTGAAAATTGACTTGTATGCTGGGAAAGCTGCAACTCAACCACTCCAAAAGCAAGATGAGTTCCAATAAGAGAAAGCGTGACTCTAGCGAGTCTTCAAGCAGACGTCCCTCTAAAGAGCCAAGAATTGGCGAATGATCCATGGTGGTTATGCACCTTTCATGGGACCGACATCCCGAGATTCCAGTATGCATACTGCTTGATTCAGGTGCACAAATCTTCACGATCTCGGAGGCAATAGTCAGGAAGTACAGGATACTGTGCTGGCGAAGGCAGGTCCCACTGAAGTTAAATAACTTTGAAGGTGAATCAGTATCTGGAGCAGGATAGCAGTATACGCAGCCTTTGTACATACGCCACCAACAGCACTATGATAACCAAGCATTCGAGGTGTCTCCTATGGAGCCTTCATTTGATATGGTGCTCCCACACTGGTACCTTCAAGTACACCAGCCATCAGGCTTCTTTGACAATTGCCCCACATTTGACTCTGAGTGGTGTAACATGAATTGCACCAAGGAGAAGACCAATCAACTGGACATTGAATATGATTCAGGTCTACTGGAAAATGTTGATCAAGAAACAGTGGGCTTCCTGGGTGTTGTGGGTATGAGCGCTCAGGGAGTGGAACTTGTGGATTGGAGGGGTATGGTACCTGAACGGTACAAGGAGTTCATTGATCTGTTTGATCTGGAAGGAACTACAGCCAAACTACCTCTGCATAGGTCGTTTGATCACGCCATTGACCTTAAGGAAGAAGCACAACCCCCATGGGGTCCTATCTACGCGTTATCAGAAGTAGAACTGGAAGCCCGAAAAGAATACCTGGAGGGGATGCTTCGAATGGGCAAGGTCAGGCGTAGCAAGTCTCCAGCTGGTGCCCCAATACTGTTTGTACCAAACCCTCATGGTCGTGGCCTTAGGGTCTGTGTGGATTATCGCGGACTTAATAAAGTCACAATAATGAACTGCTACCCATTACCTCTGATGAATGAGTTACGTGATCGAGTACAAGGTGCCAAAATCTTCACCAAGATTGACTTGAAATGGGGCTATAACTTGATCCGTATCAAAGAGGGTGATGAATTGAAAACGGCATTCAGAACAAGATATGGTCTCTATAAGTACCTCGTGATGCCGTTTGGGCTTGCTAATGCACTCGCACCATTCCAGAATATGATTAACGAGGTCTTGAGCGACATAATTGATCAAGGGGCATCAGGAAAAAAAATCTGCGTCCAGACACACAGGCAGCGTCCGTACGCACCAGGCGCTCTGGAAGCTCTGGACGCACCCTTGCAGGGCACATACCACTCCCAACGCAAAACGCACAGGCAATGTGAATTCAGACTCAGCACAGGATGGCACTGTGTATTCAGACGCCGTATGCCAGGGCGCCGTGCGTCCGGACACAGCTCGCCATGGCATCTTCTTACCGGACGGAGCGTGTTAGGGCATTTTCCTTTGGGATGCACCCGTGTCAGTGCATTTTCCTTCTGGGCGCAGCCGTGTCAGCGCATTTTCCTTCTGGACGCAGCCGTGTCAAAGCATTTTACTTCTGGGTGCAGCCGTGTCAGCGCAAATGGCGTCCAGACGATACGTGTCATGGCACCACAGTCACGCTGTCTGTCAAGGTACGCAACATCATAGCAAATACTCTTGTCCATTTGCAAACACGCAGCAGGTTCCAGGCATACTGACTCAGTCCAGTTCTATTCATTCTATCTAATGTACATCTATATATGCTACTACCAGATTTCGCATGGAAACAAAGGAAAGTTGGCAAATACAACACGACGCGTTGAGCACGACGCGATGAGCACGAAGTGATGAGCACGACGCGATGAGCATGACAACTATGAGGAGGATGGCGATGAGCACACCGCCAGCACTGAGGACGATAGCAAGTAGGAGACAGCAAGTATGATTGCGCGCTTTGTGATATGGTTAGTGCAGCTCTCAGAGTGACAGATAGTGGGAAGTTGTACAATACAACGTGATGAGTAAGATGTCAATGAGGGTGCCGGCGGTGAGAACGATAGCGGGAAGGATGCGGCAAGTATGATACCAATTAGGGTGCCGGCGGCGAGAACCATAGCGGGTAGGACGCGGCGAGTGTGGCAGCGAGTAGGGCGCGGTGGGTAAGGGAGTGAGTAAGATGCAACGATTATCTGGCGAGCTTTGTGACATGGTTAGCGCAACTCTCAGAGTGACAAAGACACTGGGAAGTTGTACAATACAGAGTGAGAAGTACGATGTCAATGAGGGTGCCGGCGACGAGAATGATAGCGAGTAGGCCGCAGCAAGTATAAGCGCCCGTAAGACATAGCGAGTATGATATCAATGAGGGTGCCGGCGGCGAGGACGATAGCAAGTAGGACGCGGCTAGAATGATTGCAAGTAAGACGCGGCGAGTATGATGGCGAGCTTTGTGACAAGGTTAGCACAGCTCTCAGAGCGACAGAGACACCAGGAAGTTATACAATACACAGTGAGGAGTACGATGTCAATGAGGGTGCCAGCGGTGAGGACAATAGCAAGTAGGATACGGCGAGTAAGTCGTGGCGAGTATGATGGCGTGAAAGACACAACGATTACGATGGCAATAGAAAGTGCCAAGCCACCTCTAACGCTTGCGCTTTCGCAAGGTTCGGCTGGCTCATCACTCGTAGATAGACCCCTTTTTTCTTCTCCTTTCACCTCGTCCTACTCGTCGACATTTTCCTAATCGACATCTTACTCGTTGCGTCTTTCTCACCATCATACTCACCGCGTCTTACTTGCAATCATACTCACCGTGTTCTACTTGCTATTATCCTCGCCGCCGGCACCCTCATTGACGTTATACTCGCCGCGTCTGATACGCACTCATACTCGCCGCGGCCTACTCGCTATCGTTCTCGCCGCCCGCACACTCATTGACATCATAGTCGCTGCGTCCTACCCTCTATCGTTCTCGCCGTCAGCACCCTCATTGACATCATATTCGCCGCGTCCTACCCACTATCGTTCTCGCCACCGGCACCCTCATTGACATTGTACTTGTCATGTTGTATTATACAACTTCCCACTATCTCTCACTCTGAGAGCTGCACTAACCATGTCACAAAGCTCGCAATCATACTCGCCGTACCCTACTTGCTATCGTCCTCGCCGCCACTGGTGTGCTCATCACCATCATCCTCATAGTTGTTGTGTTCATCGCATCGTGTTCATCTCGTCATGCTCATCACATCGTGCTCAATGCGTCCTGTCGTATTTGCCAACTTTCCTTTGTTTCCGTGCGAAGTGTGGTAGTAGCATATATAGATGTACATTAGATATAACGAATAGAACTGGACTGAGTCACTATGCCAGGAACCCGCTGCGTGTTTGCGAATGCGACAAGAGTATTTGCTGCAATGTTCCGTGCCTTAACAGCCAGTGTGACTGTGGTTCCATGATATGTGTCATCCAGACGCCATTTGCTCTGACACGGCTGCGTCCAGAAGGAAAATACTCTGACACGGCTGCATCCAGAAGGAAAATGCCCTGACACGGCTGCGTCCAGAAGGAAAATGCCCTGACATGGCTGCGTCCAGAAGGAAAATGCCCTGACACGGCTGCATCCAGAAGGAAAATTCAATGACACGCTTCGTCCGGTAAGCAGATGCTGTGGTGAGTTGCATCCGGACGCACGGCGCCATGGCGAGCTGCATCCGGATGCACGGTGCCATGGCGAGCAGCGTCCGGATGCACGGTGCCATGGCGAGCTACGTCCAGAGGCACAGTGCCATGGCGAACTGCGTCCGAGTTAAGCCGGTTGCGTCCGAAGTATCGAGAGTGTCTAGTGTGTCCGGACGCTCAGGACGCAATTTTTTTTTTTCCTGATGGGTAGTGGCATACATGGATGACATCCTCATCTACTCACCTACAGAGGACGAGCATGTTCACATAGTGACGAGTGTATTACGGCGTTTGCAAGAAAATGGCTTAGCGGTAGCACTGGAGAAGTGTGAATGGCATACCTCAAAGGTTAAGTTTTTGGGATATATCATCTCAGCCAATGGAGTCAGTATGGCAGAGGATAAAGTGCAGACCCTGTTGGAGTGGGCTCCACCTACAAATGTAACAGCAGTGCAATCATTCCTAGGATTTGCTAACTCCTACCGAAGGTTCATTGAGGGGTTCTCTAAGATCTGTGAGCCACTTACGGACATGACCAAGAAAGGTATCCGATGGCAATGGACTGAGGAAGTGCAGAATGCCTTCGAGATGTTGAAAAGACAGTTCACCACGGTGCCTATCTTGAGGCACTTTGATCCTGCACTTCCAACAGTTATGGAGAGTGATGCCAGTGACTTCGCTATTATAGCAGTGCTATCGCAGCAAGTCAAAGGAAGACCACACGCTGTTGCTTTCCACACACGAAAAATGGATAAAGCCGAGATTAACTATGAGATCCATGATAAAGAGATGCTCGCCGTAGTATCAGCCTTTAAAGAATGGAGAAGATATCTCGAGGGTGCTTGATTTCAGATAATTGTATACACAGACCATAAGAATCTGGAATACTTTGCTACGACAAAGGTGTTAAACCGGCGTAAAGCTCGATGGGCACAAGAACTTGCAGGTTATGACTTCAAGATTGTGTATCGACCAGGTACTCAGAATGAAAAGCCTGATACACTATCTAGACGGCCGGAGTACCGTCCCTTGAATGGGGGGGGTAGCGCTGAAGAAAACGAGAACCAGCCGATTTATCGCCTGTTAAGATCCGATCAACTTGTTATGGTTGATGGAGCCCAGGTAGTGCTGTCTTCTCTCAGCGTGCAAATAATTCCCAAGGTTGTATTCCACCAAAGCCTGCTTGAGGAAGTCTTCTCCTATGGACAAGACGACCCAGAGTGGATGGTAGAATATGAAAAGGCTATGAGCAAAAGCCCAAGCAATCACGTGGAATATGTGGACGGGTCGCTTTACTACAAAGGACGTCTATATATTCCAGATAGCCTGGAGTTGAAGAGAACGATTGTGAGCAAGGAGCATAACACACTGGTGGCAGGACATATGGGGCAGCACAAGACTGTGGAACTTGTTTGAAGGAACTTTTTCTGGCCCCAGATGGACAGCTGGATACGAGACTATGTTGGGTCGTATGAAGACTGCCCAAAAGACTAGGCAATTCGCCACGCCCGGTATAGCCTCCTGCAGCTGCTAGAGGTGCCGTATGCACCATAGAACTCAATCTCAATGGACTTCATCACAGACCTACCATTGTCCGACAGACATGATAGTATCTGGGTAATTGTTGATAGGTTTACAAAGATGGCTCACTTTGTACCCCTGAAGAGTGATGCAAAAAAGGCACCCAACCTAGCACGGATATTCCTTAGGGAAGTCTGGTCGCTACATGGGTTGCCTAGTACCATCGTCTCAGACAGAGATACGCGATTCACCTCTAGGTTTTGGGAGACTATCACCAGTATCCTGAAAATAAAAAGAGGCATGTCAACTGCATTCCATCCCCAAACAGATGGCCAAACTGAGAGGGTCAATCAGTCAATTGAACCCTACCTCCGTATGTTCTGCAACTATGAATCGAACAACTGGAGTGAGATGTTGCCAATGGGTGAATACGCCTACAACAACTCACTGACTATGGCCACGGGGCTGTCACCTTTCTACACGAACTATGATTTTCATCCACAAACATCATGGCCAGTCGAGATAGAGGCAATAAACCGGCAGGTAGGAACTATGCGCATTGGATGGTCAGTGTCCATGCATTTTGCAAAAAGACTTTAGAGTGTACTTGGGAACGAATGAGTCGTCACTATGACAAGAGGTCCAAGGAGGCTCCCAAAATGAAGGTCAGAGATCTCGTGATGCTCAGCAGCAAGAACCTGAGGACCCGGCATCCATCAAAGAAACTTGATCACAAGATACAAGGTCCATTCGAGATTGAAAAGGTTGTGTCTCCGAACGCGGTAATGCTTAAGCTGCCAAGTCGGTGGAGACTCCACAACATATTTCACGTCTCGTTGCTGGAACCACATCGTGTTTCGAGCAAGGCAAGCCATGGTCCACCTGACCCTGAGAGGGTTAGGAATGAGGCTGATGAGATGGATGGTGATGTCGAAGAAGGTCAAAGGGAGATTGACAAGATCATAGGAAGTTCCTATGATCAGGGTGGCAACGTGAAATACCTCACGAAGTGGGTGGGGTTTCCACAGGAGGAAAACTGGACGGAGAAACCCTTGGAGCATTTTCTAGGCTCAGGGGAAGGGATGATTAGGGCCTTCCACAGGAAGCACCCCAACGCGGTGAAGGATCTGAGGGTCAGACTGCAAGGTTGAGTCAGTACCTTTTCCTGGTGAAGCTATAAGGGGATCCAGGTTTTTAATGGCTGATAAGACACCGAGGACATGGTGTGATGTAGCGGATAATGGTGTTTTCCTTGGTTAAAGGTTTTTTGGTTTTATCTGCAAGGGGGTTTTCCTTTTTTTCCTACATATTAGGTTTTTTGGTTTTTAACAAGGAGGGAATAACAGTTAGGGTTGATGAACTTTGGTCTGAGGACGAACCCTTGTGAGGGAGGGGGTAGTGTTACACCCAGTGCGCTGGTGACACCCCAAGACATGCAATTAGTATGACTTGCCAGACACAATCTGAGGATTGATGCCGAGTGAGATTTCATGAGTGAAAGTCACAGGGTGCGGCGAGCTCTGAAAGAGAGGAGTATTACCAACGCAACACCAGCCAGGTGGTACCTCAAGGTTACCAAAGGGAAAGGGGATGAGTGGCAGCCTCAAGCGGGGGTCTGGGTACAATATAACTCACGATCGGTCTTGCAGGACGTGCGAGGCGGAACGGGCCAAAGACATATTCTTCAGTTAACTGCGATTGCTGCGTCACTTGTACCGATGTTACCAGACATTTCTGGAAGCATCTAGACTGATAGATTGCGACCCTGAACGCACCTGAGAAGCATTTAGTCAGAAGGGCTGCAGACAGGAGCACGAGGGTGACGACGCCTACAAGGGGGTGCAAATGAAGATTGTTCACAAGCACTCGGATCGAAGATCTTCTGGGTCCATACCTATCAATCAGTGCCACGTTCTAATCAACCCTATCTCACTCGGACGAGGAGAGTCGCTGCTACGTAATACCAAGGTATTGGGCTTCCCCAGGCAGCCTGAGGGCAGATGACCAAAGATGGCACTCTGAGAGCTACGATAACCTTGTCACAAAGCTCGCCATTGTACTCACTGCATCTTACTTGCAATCATACTCACTGCGTCCTACTTGCTATCATCATCGCCGCCGGCACCCTCGTTAACATCATCCTCACATCTCACGCGTGCTCATACTCGCTGCGGCCTACTCGCTATCGTTCTCGCCGCTGGCACCGTCATTGACATCGTACTCCTCACTGTTTATTGTACAACTTCCCGGTGTCTCTGTCACTCTGAGAGCTCCGCTAACCATGTCACAAAGCTCGCCACATAATCGTCGCGTCTTACTCACTCCCATACCCACCGTGTTCTACTCCCTGCCACACTCGCCGCGTCCTACCCACAATCGTTCTCGCTGTGGGAACCGTTATTGACATCATACTTGCCGCGTCCTACCCACTATTGTTCTCGCCGCCGGCACCCTCATTGACATTGTACTCGTCACGTTGTATTGAACAACTTCCCGCTGTCTGTCACTCTGAGAGCTGTACTAACCATGTCACAAAGCTCGCAATCATACTCGCCGCATCCTACTTGCTATCGTCCTCGCCACCGGCGGCGTGCTCATCGCCATCCTCCTCATAGTTGTCGTGGTCATCGCGTCGTGCTCATCGCGTCGTGCTCAATGCGTCGTGTCGTATTTGCCAACTTTCCTTTGTTTCCGCACGAAGTATGGTAGTAGCATATATAAATGTACATTAGATACAATGAATAGAACTGGACTGAGTCACTATGCCTGGAACCCGCTGCATGTTTGCGAATGGACAAGAGTATTTGCTACGATGTTCCGTGCCTTGACAGTCAGTGTGACCGTGGTGCCATGACACGTGTTGTCCGGACGCCATTTGCCCCAACACGGCTGCGCCCAGAAGGAAAATACTCTGACATGGCTGAGTCCAGAAGGAAAATGCCCTGACACGGCTGCATCCAGAAGGAAAATGCCCTGACACGGCTGCGTCCAGAAGAAAAATGCCCTGACACGTTCCGTCCGGTAAGCAGATGCCCTGGCAAGCTGCGTCCGGACGTACGGCGCCCTGTCATACGGTGTCCGAATGCACGGTGCCATGGCGTGCTGCATCCGAATTTACATTGCCTGTGCGTTTCGCGTTGGGAGCGGTATGTGCCCTGCCAGGGTGCGTCCAGAGCGTCCCGAGCACCTGGTGTGTCCGGACACAGATTTTTTTTCCTGATGCAAGTTGAAAGTGCTTGGTGAATATCCAATCCTAAAGATGGAGGCCAAACTGGATTTGTTCATTCACATGACAACATATCTGAGAACGTTCATCCCAGGATGTGCCGAACACGTGAGGATCATACCGACTGCAATTAAGAAAGTGCCCAAGACTATCCTGGACTAGGCCAAGCAAAGGGATAACTTGGACCAGGCTGGAAAATGGTGTGAGAGAAAGTAGAGGTTGGGACAGAAGCTAGGCTGGAAGACGCTGAGGACTGGAATACCTGCCCAAGGAATGTCCATGGCTGGAACTCTTGCACCAGGACAGTCTGTGGCCCGGATCGCCAAAACTCTTATACCCGCAGTGCCTGTGCCAGGACAGCCTGTCACCACAACATTGGTGGCTGGGACTCCTGTGGCCAAGACACATATGACCGGAGTGGTTCCGTCAGGACTGCCTGTGGCTGGAACTTTTTTGTCTGGGACTCCAGTGGCTGAGACGCTTATGACCTGGACCTCTTCACCACGTCAGGCTGTGGCTGGGACTGCCAAGACACTTATGACCAGAGTGCCTGCACCAGGACAGACCATGGCTGGAACTGAGCTGGGAGAGCTGGCGGCTGCTACATATGTGACCAAGATGCCTGTGATTAGGGTGTCTGCAAAACGGAAGACCATCTTAAAGAGTGTGGGTTTCCAGTGGAACTCTGAGACCGACCTTTCTTTCAGGGCTGTCAAAGCAGCTATCCTCAATAATGTATGTTATGGAGACGATGTAGGAGGAGGATTACGGGTGTCACAGATGCCACGTCTAGAGTGGCTAGCATGGCTGCTAACATGGCTTCTAGAGTTTGTGGGACTTGGCATATGGCTACCCTAAGGGCTTCTGTAGATAGACAGTCACACATTAGCACTAGCACACGGACACTCGTATAAGTGTCCGGTGCTCCCCTCTTTAGAATGGACATGTTTCTCGCTACCCCTCAACTGGTAGCAACAGTTTATTTTCTCTGCCCCGTAGGACCAACAGCAAGCATTCTTTATTTTCCTACCATGCACGACACACTATATTTCCCTGCCCCGCATGACCAGTGGTGAGCATTCTTTATTGCACCGTGTGACAAGCAGTGAGCAGAAGGAGGGTGCAGAAATATCAAGATCCTGAGAGAACATCGAGAAAATCAAGAAAACGAGGAAACCAAGTGATGAGATACGGGATGGCCCAGTGAATGGACTCTCACGTGAAAAGAAGCGGCAGGAGGACGCGGCGAGGGGTAAACATGGGGGCTGGCATTTCGGGGCCCATACCTTACATCTCACCAAGGTATTTCCAGGCACATACAGTGCGCTGACCTTCAAGAAAAAGATACTCACACGTCATATTCACATGCCGTATTCACACCATGTACACACACGCCGTACACATACGCCATACACACACGCCGTCCAGCAGTCTCAACTACCTGTTCACGGGGCTGACCTACTGCCTACAGAACCCGTTCATCGGGTGGATTCAAGAAGAATTTGAGCGAATCGAGCGGATTCAGGATGAAATCGAATGCCATATTCACACGCCGTACACACACACGCCATACACACACGCCATCCAGCAGTCTCAACTACCCGTTCACCAGGTGGAGCTACTGCCTATATAACCTGTTCATCGGGCAGAAGCGCTGATAATTTCCAAAGCGCAGCGAGCATTTCCAAAGCGAGGCAAGCATTTCCAAAGCGCAGTGAGGAAGACCAGGCATGTCGAAACAGTGAGCAATGTCAAACACCCATAAACTCTGGCTGAAGCTGGGCGAGCTACTCGAGTGGATTGGTGAAGCAAACCTCTCGCACGATGAAAACACAGTAGTTATACCTGTTTCAGCCGAAGCGGTCCTAAATGCCTACGCCCAGTGGTACGACAGTCACCATGAGGCTTCTGTGAAGATTGCGGATCTGGCGGCACTGGAGCACCGACTTCGTAAGGCAGAGGATGAGACGGCGGTTTGGAAGCAGCCCTGCGATCATATCTTTACCATCAGCCAACAAACCAGAAAACTACAAGATAGGGTCCCGAGCCAAAATCTGATCTTTCAAAAAATCAAGCCGCATGAGCCAAAGAGGTTTGATGGTTCCCAGGACTTGCAGGTTGTTGCTCAATTTCTCAAAGACGTGCGGCACTTCATTCAACAGGGCAGAACAGTCTGTCAAAAAGCGTCCGAAGACAATCAGAAGATTGACATCCTCTGGCATTTTCTCACTGCCAAAGTGTTCCACTGGTTCGAGAACTGCATGAAGAAGCAGGGTGTGGATACTATCCCACCAAAGGATTACAACTACAATACCACATGGGACGCCATGAAGGTCTTCTTCAAGCACCAGAATGTTCCGGAACGGGCTATTTCGGTAATTCGCCGCGAATGGTATACGTTGAAGTTCAGCTGCCTGCAGGCTTTGTCCTTCAACCAGAGAGCATTGGAACTGATCACCATTCTGGGCGGGTCGCTCACCATTACGAGGGAAAACCCACTGTGGGAGGAATACCTAATCAAGCTGCGTGAAGCGATGCAAAAAGATATATCCCAGCAGGCACATCTTATGGATATTCTCGGCGGTGACAGTCAGAAGCAGATGACCTTGTACGGCATGATAGATATAGTTGCTGCACGTACTCTGCCCTTTCTCCCAATGCTGTACAGAAGCAGCGTCCTGGCTCTCTTCCCAAACATTACCAGTGCTCAAGGCAATCAGATAGACTTGAGTAACATCGAGAATGACGAACTAAATACAGTCGTCGATGGAAGGATACAGGGTCACCGCTGCCTTGGGTTTGGTCACATTGTACGTCTATATGGCACTCCGATCACAAATAACCCTACGGCGTAATTCAAACCTCAAGAAGGACGTGAGGGAGGGTACGAGGAACTCCAGAAGCAGCGTCAACCGTCCTACCAGTCGACACCCGCTCTGCAGTCACCGTACCGCACTGGTCAACCTTCCTACCATACAGGGGCCAATCAACCTAATTATCATGCAGCGCCCAAATGTGTCAACAACGTTGACGAACCAGAGGCAAGGTCCAGTGTGTACTTTGGCAGAGGTTGGTCGAAGGATGAAACGCTTGATGATAACTGTGACACTGGGGTTGTTACGTAACCGGAGTGTATGGAGAATCAAAGGTAATCAGGCCACTTTCGATAATTCACAACGGAATAATCTTAGATCTGGTTTGTGGGTTTTGGTGTGGTAGTGTTGTAGGTGATGTTCGTGCTGGTTTCTCCTCTGTTTCCGAGAGAAACCTCTTCCCTCTTATGGCTGGGGTCATAGCGTGAGATCTGATGAACCAGCGTGAGCGCTGGTGACTCGGGCTTGGATCCCCCCAAGGTGCAGAGACCCCGTGGGTGATTCATTGGTCATAGCAGGGTGTAGATAAGGGGAGATGAGGTTTCATGCACCTTGCGGCACCCTAGGCTCAGAGTCCTCTGCCTCTCCCTGGGGTGAGTGCTCCCTGGGGAAGCCACGTACGGCATGAGGGCCATGCAGTCGTGCGGGGTCTAAGTTCTAGAGTCTGTCGATCACCCTGAGGTGACGCAATCTTTCTCTGGGAAAGATCCGTTCGTTTGCACTCGCCCCCTCATCTCCGGAGTTAGCCTAGGTCCGGTTTTCTCGGCTGACAGCTAATCTCCGTCTCCTCGATCTCCTACCTAGACTCTCTGACATCATTACCCGTGCTTCAGAGGGCCACTAGGACCTTTCTGAAGGCCCGTGATGAGTCTCCCTTGCTACGTACTCTAGCTAATTACTTAAGGTGTAACACTACCTCCCCTCTCCCTTAGCCTCGTCCCGAGCGCTAACTATTTGGAGTAGCCCGTCTCTTTTTGATCACAGGATTCTTTCAACGCTGAGTTCCCTTCAACGTCACGGACTGCAGTCCTCCTCCCCTGCAGCCCTCCCAGCCACCGGATCAGGGCATCTTTCTCTGTAATCCGTCGGAATGGCTGGGCCCTCTGAGTAGGCCGGTGCGTACTCATACTGTCGATGTCTCCCTCCGGGCCGCCGTGTTCGTGAAGACGAGCGTACCAGTTTTCTCAGTGCGCCTCCTGTCGACCTTCGGCTGGGGCACGTGAAAGGAGTGACCAAGCCCGAGCAAGCCGAACGAGCCAATGGTGTGCACACAGAGGTGTCCGTTGGCCGCCAGGGTCCGCCGCCTGCTGGTGGGCCCGTCTTCCACGGTCATTAACCCGCACGGGGTTCGTTCGTCGTTTGGCTGGGTCGGGTACTCACGGACAAGAGCATATGACGCTTTTCCGGGTTTGGGACACATGGAACGAGTGACCTTCTCGACTCGGGGTTCGTACCCGGGCGCCCTTCTTGCCCTCATAGGTGTACATACAGAGGTGTGCCATACCGAGCGCCTACGGCTTTCGTCCGATCGAGTCCGACGCAACCTTACGACGGGTTTTGTCGTGCCGGAACTTTGGTGCCCGAGAAGGGGGTTCTTTCGGTGGCCTTTTGTCAGGTTCCGAGGTCGTGAAGGTGTGAGCAGGGTTGTGAGTTGGATTGTCGGGCGAAGGCGGCGCGCCGGACGCTGCCTTTCTTCGTTGTCTATTCTGCACGGTCTCCGCGCTTGATTCCGTCGGACCCGTGCGTTCGGGGTGGGACTATGCTTCGGTGAGCCGATAGTCTTTTGGTGTGTCGGGATTCCGCCGATGAAATTCCCGAAGCCTTTCCCGGCCTCCTTCCGAGAAGTTGTCGTATGGTTCTTCCGTCCAGTCTTTCCTCTCCGGATAGTCGAGCCATTTGACGAGATATAGGATACGCCTACCGCTTTTCCGGGATGACATTACTTCTTCGACGTCGTATTCCTTGGATTGCTCGATGTCGTCGGCTTCTCGTAGTACTTTCGACGGGTCTGGCGAGGTCCGATGTTCGCTGGTTCGATAAGGCTCGAGTAGCGACACATGGAAAACGTTGTGTATTTTCCACTTTCTGGGCAGCGTCAGCCGTACCGCAAGGGGGGAGATGATTTTCTCGATTTGGAAAGGACCATGATTCTTGTGATCCATTTTCCTCGAAGGGCGGCGCGTTTTGATATTTCGGCCGTTAAGCATGACGAGGTCCCCTACTTGGTATGCCGGAGGAGGCTTTCGGTTTGGGTCCCCATATCGCCGCATTCGTTCTTGCGCTGCTTTCAGGCCCTGTCGGGCCTCGTCTTGCACCGCCTTCATCCAGTGGGCGTAGACGGTACTGGCGGGGTTGACCGGCTCCTCATCCGGGTTGGGAGGGTCCAGTGTTCGTGGGTGGAAGCCGTAATTGGCGTAAAAGGGCGAGATTCTGTTTCCCGTTGTGACCGAATTATTATAGGCGAATTCGGCCATCGGGAGCAACCTTACCCAGTCATCCTGCTCGTGTCCCACAAATGCTCGGAGGTAGGCCTCAATTGTCTGGTTGAGTCGTTCCGTCTGTCCGTCCATTTGTGGGTGGAATGCCGTTGACATCTGGGGCCAGATTCCCAGGAGCTGCAGTAGTTCCTTCCAAGTTTCCGATGTGAATCGCGAGTCTCTGTCCAACACGATGTCCGTGGGCAGTCCATGGAAGCGCCATACCTCCTTAGCGAATGTTCTGGCTAAGTCGGCTGCCGTTTTTTCTTTTAGTGGTAGGAAGTGCGCCATTTTTGTGAATCGGTCAATGATTACCCAAAGCTGGTCGCATCCTTCAGATGTTGGGAGGTCCGTAATGAAGTCCATGGCTATTGATTGCCAGGGGGCATATGGTAGTTCCAGCGGCAAGGATAGTCTGTACGGTTGGTGTCTCGAGGCTTTGTTTTTCTGACATTCTGGGCAGCTCCTGACAAAATCCGTGATTCGTTCGTTCATCTTGGGGCACCTGAAGTTTCGTCGGATAAGTTCGATAGTCTTATCCTGCCCCATGTGCCCGGCTACCTTGGTGTCGTGCTTGGATTCCATAACCTGCGGGACCAGTTCCGTCGGAACCCAAAGTTGCTTTCTTCGATATAACAGGCCGTCGAGTTTCTCAATTTCTTTCGGCGCCTGTCCTGTTACTTCCTCCTTTCCCTTGTTTTCCCATGCTTGTTGGTAGGTTGCGTCTCTTTCTGCCGTCTTTCTTACTTTTTCCAGGAAGTCCGGGTTCCATTTTTTTGCTGGGAGGGATGTTAGCCTTGCTGAAGAAGCAACGAATGTCTGAGACCGTCTTTTCTCTAGCTGGCTTTCCTTCAAAACCGTCGTGATCGGCTGGTTTTCTACCCCCCCCTTTTCTGGGCGGTACTCCGAACGCCTCGATAATGCATCGGTTTTCCCGTTTTGTGTTCCCGGCCGGTAATATACTCGGAAGTTTATGCCGGCCAACTCTTCCGCCCATCGGGCCTGCCATCGGTTGAGCGTTTTGGACGTTGTGAAGTATTCCAGGTTGTGGTGATCCGTGAATACCTGTATCTGGTGCTCCGCCCCTTCACAATATCGACGCCAATGTTTGAATGCGTCCACAATCGCGAGAAGTTCTTTGTCGTGGATTTCGTAATTGATCTCCGCGGGTGAGAATTTCCTTGAGTGAAAGGCGACCGGATGCAATTTTCCTTTGCTGTCTCGTTGCGACAAGACTGCTCCTATGGCAAAGTCGGATGTGTCGGTTTCTATTATTACCGGGTTTGCCGCGTCGAAGTGGCCGAGAACGGGTGCAGTGGTGAACCGATGTTTGAGTTCGTTGAAGGCTGTCTCTGCTTCCCGCGTCCATTCCCATTTCGTTTCCGATTTTTTGGTCAATTCCGTTATTGGTCCTGCTATTCGGGAGTAGTCTTGGATGAAACGCCGGTAGAAGTTAGCAAATCCCAGGAAGGACTGTGTTTCCTTGACGGTCGTGGGAC